>JAAIGF010298503.1_pt1 | contig 133087 bp, 111 predicted proteins | sample 6487441 | NCBI WGS metagenome assembly JAAIGF01 (sample SAMN13974129, study PRJNA590717) | phyllosphere metagenome | biome: pepper field; feature: multiple bacterial spot infested pepper fields; material: pepper leaves; isolation source: leaves from pepper fields | host: Capsicum annuum ... | reverse complement strand
TCTGCATCAGCAGCACGCTGTCACGGGCGATCAGCCTTGCCTGAATCAGATGCAATGGTTCGGCAACGCCCTGAGCGTGTTGCAATGGCGCAGTGAGTCGTGGATTCGGTTTCGGGACATGCCCCATGTGGTGATGGAAGTCCCGCCGCAACCTAGACGAGGGATATGGCGAAGAATTTTGGACGCTCTTGGTGGCAAGCTTTTTTGGGCTTGAGGTGATTTGGCCCTTTTCGTAACGTGACTCTGAACAAGTTTGTGAGAGACAGCTTGCTATAGGCACCCTTTCGAAGGGGGCCCACTCACAGTAAGCTGCCTCTCACAGGACCGTGCCAATCATCAGTTTTTGAAATCAGCCTCTTAACTGACTGGCATAGAGCTTGCCCGCGACGGGGCAAGACGGTATCTACAAGGAACGAAAACCTGGCCGCCCTACAAGGAGCTTCCCTGCATGTTCAATTTCTCCGCTCAGCTCAAGCAGCGGTTCGCCGCACTGCAGAGCGATGCGCAATTCTTTTCCATCCGCTATGTGCGCAGGACCAGTCAGCACCTGAGCGTGCGCAAGAATGTGGCCGAGCCGCCGTCGCTGGGCAGCGATGAAGGGGCGATGCTGACAGTGCGTCTCAACGGTGTCGAAACCTATGCCGCCACCAACGATATTTCCCTGCGCGGCCTGCAGGCTGCCTTGCAACAGGCCGAAGCACTGGCCAGGCGTCTGGCCCCGCATTCGCTGCTGGACCTGACCGAACAGGCTGTCTCGACGGCACGCGCCGATTACCTGTCGCCCAACCTGAACAATGCCTTCCCGAGCCTGAGCGATTGCATCGACCTGCTGATGGCCGAGTCGAACTCGGTGCCCAAGGACGAGCGTCTGGTGAACTGGCAGGCTGGTCTGGGCCTGGAAAACGTCGAGCAGATCTACCTCAACAGCGCAGGTGCCGAGATTCGTCAGGCACAGCGCTTCGTGTTTCCGGGCCTGACCGTGACCGCCTATGACGGGTATGACAGCCAGACCCGCAGCCTGGGCCGCGACAATTTCGGTCAGCAAGGCGGCGCGGAGATCATCAGCAATTGCGGACTGATCGGCGCAGCCGCACAGGTTGCCGATCAGGCGCTGCAACTGATCATGGCCCCCAACACGCCAACCGGCCCCCGTGACCTGCTGCTGATGCCGGACCAGATGATTCTGCAGATCCACGAGTCCATCGGCCACCCGCTGGAGCTGGACCGGATTCTGGGTGACGAACGCAATTACGCCGGCACCAGCTTCGTCAAGGCAGCGGATTTCGGCACGCTGCAATACGGCTCCAGTCTGCTCAACGTGACGTTCGATCCCGAGATTCCCGAGCAACTGGCCAGCTACGGCCATGACGACGATGGCACGGCGGCAAGCAAGCAGTTCCTGATTCGCGATGGCCTGTTGCAACGCCCACTGGGCGGTGCGCTGTCGCAATACCGCTCAGGCTTGCCGGGCGTCGCCAACAGCCGCGCCTGTAACTGGAACCGCCCGCCCATCGACCGCATGGCCAACCTGAATATCGAGCCGGGCGACCAGTCGCTGGAGCAACTGATCGGCAATATCGAAAACGGCATTCTGATGTCCACCAACCGTTCGTGGTCCATCGACGATGCCCGCAACAAATTCCAGTTCGGTTGCGAGTGGGGCCAGTTGATCGAAAACGGCGAACTCAAGGGCGTGGTCAAGAACCCCAACTATCGAGCGATTTCCGCGCAGTTCTGGCGCAACCTCAGCGCGGTCGGCGATGCCAGTACCTTCAAGGTCCTGGGCACGCCCAATTGCGGGAAGGGCGAACCCAATCAGGTGGTGCGTGTCGGTCACGCTTCGCCAGCCTGTGTGTTCGCCAATGTCGATGTCTTTGGAGGTGATGCCTGATGTCTCATCAACAGCAATTCGAGGCATTGGTCGCCGTCCTCAAGGCTGCTATCGGCCCGAACGAACACTTCACCCTGACCTACAACGCCGAAGCCTCGGACTTCATTCGCTTCAATCATGGCCAGGTCCGTCAGGCCGGGCATGTGCAGCAAGCCAGCATCACCTTCAAACTGATCGACGACGGTCGGCATGCCGATCTGGATCTGACGCTTTCGGGCGATGCCCAGGTCGACAGCCAGCGTTTGAGTCAGGCTCTGCTTCAACTGCGCGAAACCTTGCGGTCCCTCGCCAGGGATCCGTATCTGCTGCCCAATACCGAGGCCTGGCACAGCAACAACCTGCAAGAGTCGCCGCTGCCGGACAGCGGGCAGGTCGTGGAGCAAATCGGCGAACTGTCTCGCGGTCTTGATCTGGTCGGTTTTTACGCTGCCGGGCCGGTGTATCGGGGCTTCGCCAGTTCCTGGGGTGCGTTGGGCTGGCATCAGGCCAATAGCTTCAATTTCGACTGGAGCCTGTTTCACGAGAACGGTCAGGCGGTAAAGGCCAACTATGCCGGGCATGACTGGAACAGCGAAGCCTTTGCCAGACGCTTCAATCAGGCTCGCGAGCAACTGGAGTTTCTCGGTCGACCGCTGCGCACTCTGGAGCCCGGTCAATATCGCGCTTACCTGGCACCTGCCGCTCTGGACGAAATCATCGGCATGCTGTGCTGGGGCGGTTTTTCCGCACAGGCACTGGCCAGCAAGCACAGTCCGTTGCAGCGGCTGTACAGCGGCGATAGCCGTTTCAGCCCGCTGTTCAGCCTGGATGAACAGGTCAGCGGCTCGCTGTCGCCGGCCTTCTCGCGCGAAGGTTATCCACGCAAGGATCTGTGCCTGATTGCAGGCGGTGAGGCCCGCGAACAACTGGTGGATTCCAGTAGCGCCGCCGAATACGGCCTGCAAGCCAACGGTGCGGACAACGGCGAGTGGCCCAGCGCACTGAGCATGGCGGGTGGAACTCTGGAGCAGGAACAGATTCTCAAGCAGCTCGGCACAGGCCTGTACATCAGCAATCTCTGGTACCTGAACTTCTCCGATCAGTCGGCTGCACGCCTGACCGGCATGACCCGCTTTGCAACCTTCTGGGTCGAAGACGGCAGGATCGTGGCACCGGTCAGCACCATGCGCTTCGATGACAGCGCCTACAGCCTGCTGGGCAATGCTCTGGAAAATCTGACCCGCGATCGGGAACTGATTCTGTCGGCCAGCACTTACAGTCAGCGCCAGACAGCCTCCATTCAGTTGCCAGGGGCTTTGATAAGCAAACTGACTTTGACGCTTTAACCGTTCTTCACGAATGAATTCGCTTACTGCGGGAGCGAATTCATTCACGAAAAAACACAGGAAACGACATGCCGCACCTGGACGAAAAAACCTTGCGCTGGATGCCATGGGTCATCGCCATCGCCTTCTTCATGCAAAGCCTGGACGGCACCATCCTCAACACCGCCCTGCCCTCCATGGCCCGCTCGCTGGAAGAAGATCCGTTACGCATGCAGTCGGTGGTCATTGCCTACATGCTGACCATCGCCCTGCTGATTCCTGCTTCGGGGTGGATTGCCGATCGCTTCGGCATCAAGCGCATCTTTTTCAGTGCCATCCTGTTGTTCAGTTTTGGCTCGTTGCTGTGCGCACTGTCCAACTCGCTGAACATGCTGGTGGCAGCACGGATCATTCAGGGACTTGGCGGCGCGTTGATGCTGCCTATCGGACGCCTGATCGTGCTACGCGCCTATCCCCGCTCGGAACTGGTGCGGATCATGGGGTTCATTACCGTGCCGGGTCTGCTGGGGCCATTACTCGGGCCGACCATGGGCGGCTGGATGGTCGAGTACATGAGCTGGCACTGGATCTTCCTGATCAATATTCCAGTGGGGTTGCTGGGCTGTTACGCGGTCAAGCACTTCATCCCCGATATTCCCGGCGGTGGGCGCACGCGGTTCGACGGCACAGGATTCATTCTGTTCGGAGCCTCGATGGTGCTGATCACCATTGCACTGGAAGGCCTGGGCGAACTGCATCTGCCGCACATGCGCGTGGTCTTGCTGCTGTTTGCCGGCCTGGGCTGTCTGGCGGCCTACTGGCTGCGGGCCGGGCATGTGGAGTTCCCGCTTTTTGCACCGTCGCTGTTCCGCACCCGGACCTTTGCGGTGGGCATCCTCGGCAATCTGTTTGCGCGGCTGGGCAGTGGTGCCCTGCCATTTCTGGTGCCCTTGCTGCTACAGATCCCCCTGGGCTATTCACCGGCACAGGCCGGCATGAGCATGTTGCCGCTGGCTGCCGCCGGAATGTTCGCCAAAACCATTGCCCGCTGGCTGATCGAACTGCTGGGGTATCGCACCATCCTGACCGGCAACACGCTGCTGCTGGGCATACTGCTGGCGACCCTGGCGCTGGTGGACACTCAGACCCCGTACTGGGTGCTGCTTGTCCATCTGGCCCTGCTGGGCGCAGTGAACGCCTTGCAGTTCACCGCCATGAACACCGTGACCCTGATCGACCTGGACGACGCCAGCACCGCCAGTGGCAACAGTCTGCTGTCGGTCGTCGCGCAACTGTCACTGAGCCTGGGTGTGGCATGCGCCGCGGCCTTGCTGGGCGGTTTTACCGATGAAGTGGCAACAGGCGAAGTCAGCAACGTCCTGGGCGCTTTCCAGCTGACCTTCCTGAGTGTCGGCGTGCTGGCGATGTTTGCGGCGGGGATATTCCTGCAGTTGCCGGCGCAGGAAGGCAAGAAAATCGTTGTTCGCGAATGAATTCACCCCTACGGCATAATGCCGATCAGTTAAGGTCATGAATCACTTTGTGGGAGGCAGCTTGCTGGCGACTTGATCGTACATACGCAGAATATCTGTCGGTTTTCAGGTCTTTTTCGCCAGCAAGCTGCCTCCTACAAGTTTGTGTATGCCTTAACTGATCAGCATTACCCCTACGGCAGGAGTGAATTCATTCGCGAAGGCCACAAAGCTGACCGTGCGACCTGATACACTACGCGACATTTTTGTTTTGCAGGTCCACCGTCGTGACTAACACCGCGTTCAACACTTTGCCCCTGTCCGCCGCCATGCTGGCTAACCTGGAGTCGCTTGGTTATGCCGAGATGACGCCGATTCAGGCGCAAAGCCTGCCGGTGATTCTCAAGGGCATGGACCTGATCGCTCAGGCCAAGACCGGCAGCGGCAAGACCGCCGCCTTCGGCATCGGCCTGCTGAACCCGATCAATCCGCGCTTTTTCGGCTGCCAGGCCCTGGTGATGTGCCCGACCCGCGAACTGGCCGATCAGGTGGCCAAGGAAATCCGGCGTCTGGCCCGCTCCGAAGACAACATCAAGGTGCTGACCCTGTGCGGCGGCGTGCCTTTCGGGCCGCAGATCGGCTCGCTGGAACATGGCGCGCACATCATCGTCGGCACACCGGGTCGCATCCAGCAGCACCTGCGCAAGGGCTCGCTGGTGCTGGACGGTCTGAACACACTGATTCTCGATGAAGCCGACCGCATGCTGGACATGGGTTTCTACGACGCCATCGCCGACATCATCGAGCAGACCCCGCAACGTCGCCAGACCCTGCTGTTCTCGGCCACCTACCCGGCCGGTATCAAGCAACTGGCCTCGAAGTTCATGCGCGATCCGCAGACCGTCAAGGTCGAGGCGCTGCATGCCGACAGCCAGATCGAGCAGATTTTCTACGAAATCGCTCCGGAGCAACGTCTGGAAGCCGTGGTCAAGGTGCTTGGCCATTTCCGCCCGACATCCTGCGTCGCGTTCTGCTTCACCAAGCAGCAGGTTCAGGAAGTGGTCGATCACCTGACTGCCAAAGGCATGTCCGCCGTGGGCCTGCATGGCGATCTGGAACAGCGTGATCGTGATCAGGTGCTGGCGATGTTCGCCAACCGCAGCACTTCGGTGCTGGTGGCCACTGACGTGGCGGCACGCGGTCTGGATATCGATGCGCTGGACATGGTCATCAACGTCGAGCTGGCCCGAGATTCGGAAATCCACATCCACCGCGTCGGTCGTACCGGTCGTGCGGGTGAAACAGGTATCGCGGTCAGCCTTGTAGCGCCTTCGGAAAGCCAGCGCGCCCGGGCGATCGAGGAATTACAGAAAGCGCCTCTGAACTGGCAGCAGTACGACATGCTGAAGCCAAAGGAAGGCGGCAAGCTGCTGCCGGCCATGACAACTCTGTGCATCGGCTCAGGCCGCAAGGACAAGCTGCGTCCGGGCGATATTCTGGGAGCATTGACCGGGGAAGCAGGTATTCCGGGTGCGCAGGTCGGCAAGATTGCCATCTTCGACTTCCAGGCCTATGTCGCCGTAGAACGCAGCATCGCCAAACAGGCGCTGGAGCGTTTGAACAACGGCAAGATCAAGGGCAAGTCGTTGCGGGTTCGTATCTTGTAAAAGGCGTCGCGCCCCCCTCCCACAAGACTTTGAACAATACCCCGGCTCCACATGAGGACCATGCTGTGCCCGTTACTGACGTTGTAATCATTGGCGCTGGCGCCGCAGGTTTGATGTGTGCGCTGACCGCCGCAGGTCGTGGGCGCAAGGTGATGCTGATCGATCACGCCAACAAGCCGGGCAAGAAGATCCTCATGTCCGGTGGCGGGCGCTGCAACTTCACCAACATGTACACCGAGCCGGGCAATTTCCTGTCGCAGAACCCGCACTTCTGTAAATCGGCACTGGCCCGTTATACCCAGTGGGACTTCATCGAGATGGTCGCCAGACATGGCGTGCCCTATCACGAAAAGAAACTCGGCCAGCTGTTCTGCGATAACAAGTCCAGCGACATCCTGGAAATGCTGCTTGAGGAATGCAGACAGGCCGGTGCCAGTCTGCATATGGATACTTCCGTGCAGCAGATCGAGAAGACCGAAACCGGCTATCGCCTGGAAACCACCCTGGGCACCCTGAACTGCGAGTCGCTGGTGATCGCCACGGGCGGCCTGTCGATCCCGACGCTGGGTGCCACAGGCTTCGGTTATCAGGTCGGCAAGCAATTTGGCCATACGCTGCTGCCGACTCGCGCCGGACTGGTGCCGTTCACCATCACCGACCAGCTCAAGGAGTTGTGCAGCGAGTTGTCGGGGACGTCGGTGGACTGTCTGGTCAGCTGTAATGACATGAGCTTTCGCGAGAACATCCTGTTTACCCACCGCGGCCTCAGTGGCCCGGCAATCCTGCAGATCTCGTCGTTCTGGCAGCCCGGCGACACCGTGGAAATCAATCTGCTGCCCGATCACGACGCCGCGAGCTGGCTGGCCGAACAACAGGCCGAGCGACCGAACAGCGAGCTGAAGACCCTGCTGGGGGAAATCTTTACCAAGAAGATGGCCAATCTGATTGCCGAACACTGGTTCGCTTCCAGACCCATGAAGCAGTACACCCACGCCGAACTGGCGGACATTGCCGAAAAACTGTCGAGCTGGCGGGTAGTGCCGGCTGGTACAGAAGGCTATCGCACAGCCGAAGTGACCCTGGGCGGGATCGACACCCGTGAAGTATCTTCCAAGACCATGGAATCGCTGAAGTCACCCGGACTGTACTTCGTGGGCGAGGTGCTGGATGTGAGCGGTCATCTGGGCGGTTTCAATTTCCAGTGGGCCTGGGCATCGGCCTATGCGGCGGCACAGTACGTCTGACAGCGGGAAGCAACACACCCGGGCAATAATTTTTTTCCCAAGCGGATGTACAGGCCAGCCTCGGGCCTGTACATATCCTTCTGCGGGATCGATCAATTGCGAACAAGGCCGTCATCTCATTCATGGCATCAAAATCTCTGCGTCATACACTCCGTCGGTTATGGGCACTGGACAAGTTCAGCTATAGCGTCCGGGTCTTTATTGCGCTGACCGGCAGCATGGCGCTGTGCTGGTATCAAAATGAGATGGGCTTGCTGATTCCTCTGTTCCTGGGGATTATCGCCTGCGCCCTGGCCGAGACCGATGACAGCTGGCAAGGCCGTCTCAATGCCCTGGCCGTGACGCTGGTGTGCTTCAGCATCGCCGCGCTGGCCGTGGAACTCCTGTTTCCCTATCCCTGGCTGTTCGTGTGCGCGCTGGCGCTGGCCAGTTTCTGCCTGACCATGCTCGGGGCACTGGGCGAACGCTATGGCGCGATTGCCTACGGCACCCTGATTCTCTCGGTCTACACCATGATTGGCGTGGACCAGCGCGGCGGCGAGGTTCTGGACTTCTGGCATGAGCCGATGCTGCTGGTGGCAGGTGCGGCCTGGTACGGCCTGCTGTCGGTGCTGTGGCAGATGCTGTTTTCCAACCAGCCGGTACAGCAGGCGCTGGCGCGGCTGTTTCGCGAGCTGGGGTTGTACCTCAAGCTCAAGTCGACTCTGTTCGAGCCGATTCGCACCCTGAATGTGGAAGAACGGCGCCTGGAACTGGCCAAGCAGAACGGTCGGGTGGTCGCGGCGCTCAACACCACCAAGGAAATCATTTTGCACCGGGTCGGCAATGGTCGACCCGGCTCGAAAGTCAGCCGTTATCTGAAGCTGTATTTCATCGCTCAGGACATTCACGAACGCGCCAGCTCATCCCATTACCCCTACAACTCGCTGGCCGAGGCGTTTTTCCACAGTGACGTGCTGTTCCGCTGCCAGCGCCTGCTGCGCCAGCAGGGCGTGGCCTGTCAGGCGTTGTCCGAATCCATTCAACTGCGTCAGCCGTTTGTCTACGACCCGAGCTTTGCCGAGGCGATGGAAGATCTGCGCGCCTCTCTCGAACATCTGCGTATCCAGAGCAATCCGGCCTGGCGCAGCCTCTTGCGCTCATTGCGGGCACTGGCGGCCAATCTCGAAACCCTGGATCGCCTGATCAGCGACGCCAGCAACCCCGATGCCCTGGCCGATGCAACCGACAGCAGCCTGCTGGACCGCTCACCGCGCAATCTCAAGGACGTCTGGACACGCCTGCGCCTGCAGATGACACCGACTTCGCTGCTGTTCCGCCACGCCCTGCGCCTGCCGCTGGCCCTGTCGGTGGGTTACGCCATGGTGCATCTGATCCACCCGTCGCAAGGCTACTGGATCATTCTGACCACGGTATTCGTCTGCCAGCCGAGCTACGGCGCAACACGCCGCAAGCTGGTGCAACGGATCATCGGCACCGCCCTCGGCCTGACCGCTGGCTGGGCACTGTTCGACCTGGTCACCAATCCCGTCCTGCAATCGATGTGTGCGGTGCTGGCCGGCGTGGTGTTCTTCGTCAATCGCACGACGCGCTACACCCTTTCGACCGCAGCGATCACGGTGATGGTGCTGTTCTGTTTCAATCAGGTGGGCGATGGCTACGGCCTGTTCCTGCCACGCCTGTTCGATACCCTGCTGGGCAGCCTTATCGCCGGGCTGGCGGTCTTCCTGTTCCTGCCGGACTGGCAAGGACGCAAGCTGAACAAGGTGCTGGCCAATACCCTGAGCTGCAACAGCATTTACCTGCGCCAGATCATGCAGCAATACGCCAAGGGCAAGAGCGACGACCTGGCTTATCGCCTGGCTCGGCGCAACGCGCACAATGCCGATGCTGCGCTTTCCACGACGCTGGCGAACATGCTGATGGAGCCGGGGCACTTCCGCAAAGAGGCTGATGTGGGCTTTCGCTTTCTGGTGCTGTCCCACACGCTGCTGAGTTATCTGTCCGGGCTGGGCGCACATCGCGACACGCAATTGCCCAGCGATGTCCATGAACAGCTTATCGATGGTGCAGGCGCGGCGCTGGCGGCCAGCATCGATGAAATCGCCCAGAGCCTGGCGGAAAAGAAACCGGTTGCCGTACAGAACGATGCCGAAGAGGAACTGGCCACCCAACTGGAACAGATGCCCGACGAACTGGATGAAAGCCAGCGACTGGTGCAGACACAACTGGCTTTGATCTATCGCCAGCTGGCACCGTTACGCACCCTGGCAGCGCATTTGATCAAGGGGCCACAGGCATCAGACCATGCAGCCTGAGCAGTTCGTCGTAGGTCCCGTCGGCCTTCATCGCGGCAATTTCCCGATCAAATCCGGCAACAATCTGGGCATGCTTCGGATTCTTCAGGCTGACCAGAATATGCAGGCTGTTCTCGCTGAGTGAGTCCGGCAGGAATTCCACGTGATTGCGCACTTCTTCGGGTTCGTTGGCCAGGCTGTAACGGGCCACGAATTCATCTTCCAGGGCCAAGTCGACACGCCCGGCGGCCAGCATGTTAGCCGCCATGGAAAAACTGTGGACCGGAACCTTGCGTAACGCCGGATCATTGTCGAACGCCGGGTAGTAAGCGTAACCACGCACCACCGCAATGATGTACTTGTGCAGATGGGCGAGATTCGAGGTATCGATATTCGAGTCCCTGCGCTTGAGAAAGCGCACCCGATTGACCAGATACTCGGCAGAAAACTGGCCAACCCGGGTTCGCTCTTCATTGAACCAGGCATTGATCAGCACGTCATTGCGCCCCTCGGCGATACCATGCATCGCGCGCGCCCAGGGCACCTGCTCGTAAATGGTCTGATAACCCGCACGCTGCAGGGCGGTTCTGACGATATCGGTCGCCAGACCATCGTTGAGCAACGAGTCATCGGTGAAGGGAGGCCAGGCATCGGCAACCAGACGCAGCTTCTCGCCTGCGCCAGCCTGAGCGATCAGCAGTAACCCCAGCAATCCAACAGCTTGAAGCAGTCGCGACATGCTTGAATTCCCCAGGTGGGCAACATGCCCGGTCCAGACTGAGAGTCGTTGAGCAACAGCGTCACTTGAATCCTGACATGTATTGAAGACCCAATACCGTCAGGAAACAACCCACGCCAAGGTTGCATCCATGCGATTGATGTAAAAATATTTTCCAGCCCAAAGCCAAAACGCTCGACAGACATCACGGCCTTTTATTGGGAATGCGGCGGTATACGTTTAGAATTCCTTTCCGGTTTCTCTGCGAGTCGACAACATGCCTATCAAATGGATCTGCAAACACCATACCGACCTGAGTATCGAACAGCTTTATGCCGTTCTGAAACTGCGCTGCGAGGTTTTCGTGGTCGAGCAGCAGTGCGTATATCAGGATGTCGACGGACTGGACCTGACAGGCGACACCTGCCATCTGATGGCCTGGCAGGACGGCAAGCTGGTGGCTTACCTGCGCTTGCTGGACCCGATCCAGCAAGGCGGCGATGTCACCATTGGCCGCGTGGTGACCGCCCCATCGATTCGCAGCAAGGGCATGGGCCATGAACTGATGGTCCAGGCTCTGGAACACGCTGAAAGAAAGTGGCCAGACCAGCCTATCTATCTGTCGGCCCAGGCCCATCTGCAGGGTTACTACAGCCGCTACGGTTTCAACGCCGTAGGCGAGGAATACCTGGAAGACGACATCCCGCACATCGGCATGCGCCGCGACCTCGAATAAGACCCGCTTCGATCAGGGATAACCCAGTACAGCCTTGATGCCGGCCAGGTTGCGGGTTATCCACGCTTTGTCGATCGCTCCCCAGTCCCGGATCCGGTAATGTCCGGCATGGTTGCGAGCACCTTCCTGTTGCTCGAATTCGCACTGGATATCCAGGTCGGCCAGTGCGGCGATGGTGTCCTGAGCCGTGCGACGCGGCATGCCGGTGACTTCCGTCAATTCGGGTACCGTGCCGGCAAGCTGGCTGTCGATCAGATACGCCACGTACAGACGACGATAAAAGCTGCTTTTGGTCTTGCTGACATCCATCTTCAAAATCCTTGTCGGAGCGGTATTCAGGTTGTCGACCGGGCCGCAGCCTGCAGGTCGCGATACGTCAGGTAGACCCGCAGGTCGAATTCCAGCTGGTGATAGCCAGGCTGCATGTGCTCACACAACTGGTAGAACGCCTTGTTGTGATCCGATTCCTTGAAATGCGCCAGTTCATGCACCACGATCATGCGCAGAAACTGCGGTGCCGCTTCCTTGAACAACGCAGCAACGCGAATCTCCTTCTTGGCCTTGAGCTTGCCGCCCTGCACCCGGGAAACCGTGGTGTGCAGGCCCAGTGCACGATGGGTCAGGTCGAGACGATTGTCGAACAGCACCTTGTCCACAGGCGGCGCATTGCGCAGGTGCTCCTGCTTCAAGGCCAGGGCATAGGCGTACAGCGCCTTGTCACTCTGGATCTGATGACGCTCCGGATAGCGCTGCTGCAGATAGTCGCCCAGTTTGTCCTGAGCAATCAGTTGCCGCACCTGATCCTGAAGGGAAGCAGGATAGGCTTGCAGGTATTTGAGCGGTATATGGGCTGAAGCAGTCATGGGGCCGTGGCAGATGATTCAAAGGTGCCAGTCTACCGCAATCATGCACGCAGCCTCGACCAGTCAAAACGCGCCGGGAAGGACCGGGCATCTTCGGCGTCCAGCGGATAAGCCACCAGAAACCCCTGGAGGACCTGACAGCCATTGTTGGCCAGCCACTCATATTGCCGGAAAGTCTCGACGCCTTCGGCGATGACCAGTATGTCGAGGTTGCGACACAGATCGATGATGCTGCGCGCAAAGACCGCATCGCGAGGCGAGTCGAGCAGACCGGCAATGAAGTGTCGATCGAGCTTCAGGGTATCGAGTTGCAGATTGCGCAGGTGCGACAGCGAGCAATCACCCATACCGAAATCATCCAGCGCCACGCGCACGCCAATCTCGCGCAGTTGCTGCAACTGCTTGTGGCTGTGGGTCAGGTTGTTCACCAGTGAGGCTTCGGTGATTTCGACCTCCAGCTGACCGGGCTGCAACTCGAAACGATCCATCGCCCGCCGCAGCTCTGCAGCCAGATTGGGCATGCAGAATTGCGTCGGACTGACACTGACGCTCACCACCAGATCGGAGGCAAAGCTGCGCCCCAATGCCTGACGCTGCTCGGCTCCCTGATCGAAGATCCAGCTGCCAAGCCGATTGATCAGGCGTGTTTCCTCAAGCAGGGGGATGAACAAGGCTGGCGGCACCTCCCCGACACTGGCGTGCTGCCAGCGCAACAAGGCTTCAAAGCCCCGCAGGCGACCATCTGCGACGTGCACTTGAGGCTGATAGACCACCGAGAAATTCTTGCCCTCAATGGCATTGCGCACGCTGTCTTCGAGCATCAGGCGTGAGCGCGCACGGCCATTCATGTTCTGGTCATAGAAGCGATATTGCTGGCGCCCTGCCCGCTTGGCTTCGTACATGGCAATGTCCGCCGCCCGCAGCAGGCCATCGAGGTTGGAACCGCATTCAGGGTAAGTCGCAATCCCGATGCTGACGCCAAGGGAAATATCCACACCATCGACCTGGCGTTTCATCGATACCCGCTCGATGAGTTTTTCAGCCACCTTGGCAGCCTGTTCGGGGTAATCGAAACCTTCGATCACCACCGTGAACTCATCACCCCCCATGCGCGCCAGAACATCATAGGGCCGCAGGCAATCCTTGAGCTGCGTGGCCACCCACAACAGAACCTGATCGCCGGCGTCATGGCCCAGGGAATCATTGATCTGCTTGAACCCGTCCAGATCCAGATACAGCACGACCAGATACTGTTCCGCATGTTCGTTGCGCAGCAGCATGCCCTCGACCGCCTGATAGAAGCCGCGACGATTGAGCAGCCCCGTCAAGGCATCGGTAACCGCCTGCTGTTCGAGCTGTTGATACAGGTTGCGCTCCATCGACATGTCGAGAACGGTCAGCACCATCGCCTTCTGCTCGCAAGGCAGTGACGCGCAGGACAGCGTCACCGGCAATTGCCCACCCGTGGCGGTACGCAGAACGGCATCATGCACGCGATAGGTATCGGCATTGAGATAATGCTTGTAGAAATCCGACTCCAGCCAGCTCTGGACCGTGGGCTCCAGCACATAATCCAGCACGCTTGTGCCGCGCAACTGTTCGTCAGGGGTATCGAGCAGGCGACAGATGGCCGGGTTGACGAAGCTGATGATGCCGGCTTCATCCACCACCACAATGCCTTCGGCCACATTGGCCAGCACCGAAGCATTGAAGGCCCTGGCGCTCTCCAGTTCCTGAGTGAGCTTCTGCAGGGCACGACGATTGCGCTGTTGCTCCAGCAAGGCCTGGACCTTGGGTTTGAGCACGTTCGGGTCGAAAGGCTTGAACAGGTAATCGATGGCCCCGCTTGCATAGCCCTTGTGCACCGAGGCCGGGCTCTGCTCGTTGGCGGTCAGAAAGATGATCGGTGTCAGGCTCGTGCGCTGGCTGCCGCGCATCAGGCGTGCAACTTCGAATCCATCCATGTCAGGCATCTGCACATCCAGCAGAACCAGATCCACTTCCTGCTCCAGAAGCACCGTCAACGCTTCGATTCCGGAACTGGCTGTGACGATGTGCCAGTCCGTACGCTGAAGGACCGCGCACATCGTCACCAGGTTTTCAGGATAGTCATCGACAACCAGAAGAACCGAAGAGCCATCATTGGGCTTGGATTGCACGCATTCCATGCTGCTTCTCTACTTGTGTGGGAGGCGCTTATTACAGAAAACCCTGTCCAATTTGTATCAACTTTAGTCGCTCCTGAAAAAAGCAGCAGCAAGGCAGCCTATTGCCACCACGAAAGTTCAACATAACCGACTAACGGTATATTCCTGCAGACCATATAAATTCTGTCCTACAGGAAAAATGACAGCACTTTGACGTCATTAGTTCTCTCGCCAAGCATTAACAAATGCATTTTCAAAACGTATAAAAGCTGCCTGAACCCTCTGTGTAGAGACTTCACAGCAGTCGAATGAATATTTCTGGACGTTGAAAATGATAGACCTAGGATCTTGGAATCTCAGTATCCCGGTGGGCTCTCCCCCCAAAACCATCGAAACCTCACAATTGCGTCAAGGCTATGACGGCAAGTATTTCGAGTCCCATTCGGGGTACATTTTCTTCTGGTCGCCCGTCACCGGCTCACGTACCGAAAACGCCAAATATCCACGCAGCGAGCTGCGCGAGACGTGGTCCGACGGCACCCTGCACAACTGGTACTACCCGGACGCAGACAATTTTCTGAATGCGACGCTTGAGGTCAATCAGGTGCCATCATCGGGCAAGATCGTCATCGGCCAGATCCACGCCTACGACAGCACCGAGCCAATGCTCAAGGTCGAGTATCAGTACAAGAAGGAATCCCAGACCGGGAATATCGTGGTGAAAGTTCGCAAGCGCTTCGATGACAACGAAAGCAAAGTCATCAAGATTGCCGAAGGCGTGCCACTCAACGAAAAATTCAAATACATCATCCACCTGAGTCCCGGCGGTGAATTGAGTGTCAGTGCCAGAGATGTGAACTGGAGCACATCCATCAGTTCATCCTGGAAAACAAAACCGCTGTATTTCAAGGCGGGCGTATATACCCAGGACAACTCCGGCTACAGCAATGAAGGCGGAAAGGCCACGTTCTATAACCTGGATATCGATCACAACAAGATCTGATATATCCCCTCCCGCAAAAGAAAGGCCCGCACTCAACAGAGGCGGGCCTTCGTCATTTCAGGGCAGACCGATCAACGGGCAGCCTTGAACTCTTTATCGGCAGCGAGGAAACGCTCCTGCATCGCAACGGACGGACCTTTGCCAATCAGGCTGAAGACCACGATCGCGATACTGGCGAAGATAAAGCCCGGCACGATTTCGTACAGCCCCATGGTGCTGAACTGCTTCCAAAGCGCCACGGTGACCGCACCTACTACAACGCCAGCCAGCGCGCCATTGCGGGTCATGCCTTTCCACAGCAGCGAAATCAGCACGACCGGCCCGAAAGCGGCACCGAAACCGGCCCACGCATAGCTCACCAGCCCCAGCACACGGTTTTCAGGGTTGGCAGCCAGCAGGATAGCAATCACCGAGATCAACAGCACCATCGCACGACCGACCCAGACCAGCTCAAGCTGGGAAGCGCCCTTGCGCAGATAAGCCTTGTAGAAGTCTTCAGTCAGGGCACTGGAGCACACCAGCAACTGACAGCTCAGGGTGCTCATGACTGCCGCGAGAATGGCGGACAGCAGAACGCCGGCAATCCATGGATTGAACAGCAGCTTCGCCAGTTCGATGAACACGCGCTCGTGGTTTTCAGTGACCGGCCCGGCCACCTCGGGATTGGCCGAGAAATAAGCGATGCCAAAGAAGCCCACGGCGACTGCACCGCCCAGACAAAGAATCATCCAGGTCATGGAAATGCGGCGGGCACTGGCAATCGACTTGACCGAATCGGCAGCCATGAAGCGCGCCAGAATATGCGGCTGACCGAAATAACCCAGGCCCCAGGCCAGCAACGAGACGATGCCGATGAAGGTAGTGCCCTGGAACATGTCGAAACCGGCCGGGTTCTTGGCCTCGATGGCCAGAAACGTGGTATCGACACCACCGGTTGCCAGCAGGACGATGATCGGCGTGAGGATCAGCGCGAAAATCATCAGCGTTGCCTGAACCGTATCGGTCCAGCTCACCGCCAGGAAACCACCGACAAAAGTGTAAGCGATGGTCGCCGCGGCACCCGCCCACAGCGCGGTCTCGTAGGACATGCCAAACGTGCTTTCAAACAGGCGCGCCCCCGCGACGATGCCCGAGGCGCAATAAATGGTGAAGAACACCAGAATCACGATGGCCGAAATGATGCGCAGCAAGCCACTGGTGTCTTCAAAGCGGCTGCTGAAGTAATCCGGAAGGGTCAGCGCATCGCCATTGTGCTCGGTCTGTACACGCAAGCGGCCAGCCACGAACAGCCAGTTCAGGTAAGCACCTGCAATCAGGCCGATGGCGATCCAGCTTTCCGACAGACCCGACATGTAGATCGCGCCCGGCAGGCCCATCAACAGCCAGCCACTCATGTCCGAAGCACCCGCCGAGAGGGCCGTCACGACGCTGCCCAGGCTGCGCCCGCCAAGAATGTAGTCAGAGAAGTTATTGGTGGAGCGATAGGCCAGAAGACCGATCAGGACCATTGCCGCGATATAGATCACGAAGGTGATCAGGGTTGGGTTGTTGAAGCTCATGAGTTCTGCCTTGGCATTGTTTTTATGAAACGCCGGATACTCGGGAAAAACGTCGGTTACCGAACCCGCCATCCATGCCTTGTACCCGACGCAGCGCTGACTGGAATCCCGCAAGGAAGCAGCCACTGAACGTCTCGCCAACGGTTGCACCGTCATGACGAATCCTATTAGACATTTCGAAAAAGGTGCAACCTGTTTCAATCAGACAGTTGCACCTGCCACCAAATGATCATTGCGCTGTGATTTACGCCTCATTTTGAGGCGGCAAATGCCCATTACGCAAAACATAACGCCTCAAAATCATGCATTGACCCCGCTTACCCTGTCATGCGCCGGATTCAGTCTGAAATATTCGGCAAAAAACAGGTTGCACCCGGTTGCACCTTTTCTGGAGCAAAGCTAACCTGCCCCAAAGCCGAGGCCACGCACAGAGTGGCGACAATGAGGACAAGACATGGCCACCACCACTCTGGGCGTCAAACTTGACGACCTGACCCGCGAGCGATTGAAAGCAGCCGCACAATCCATCGACCGTACTCCGCACTGGTTGATCAAGCAGGCCATCTTCAATTACCTGGAAAAGCTGGAGAGTGGCGCAACCCTGCAGGAACTCGATGGCCTGGGCAGCAAGGACGGCGATGACAGCGGTGATCTGCCGACGGATACGAACTATCAGAGCTTTCTGGAGTTCGCCGAGAGCATCCTGCCGCAATCGGTCCTGCGTGCGGCCATTACCGCCGCCTATCGTCGCCCCGAGCAGGAAGTAGTGCCCATGCTGCTGGAGCAGGCCCGCCTGCCCGCCCCCATGGCCGAAGCCACCCACAAGCTGGCGGCCTCCATTGCCGAGAAGCTGCGCAACCAGAAAAGCGCCAGCGGGCGCGCCGGAATCGTTCAGGGGTTGCTGCAGGAATTCTCGCTGTCATCTCAGGAAGGCGTGGCACTGATGTGCCTGGCCGAAGCACTGCTGCGCATCCCGGACAAAGGCACTCGCGATGCGCTGATCCGCGACAAGATCAGCAATGGCAACTGGCAGCCACATCTGGGCAACAGCCCGTCGCTGTTCGTCAACGCCGCCACCTGGGGCCTGCTGCTGACCGGCAAGCTGGTGTCCACCCATAACGAAACCGGCCTTTCCTCGTCCCTGAGCCGCATCATCGGCAAGAGCGGCGAACCGATGATCCGCAAGGGCGTCGACATGGCCATGCGCTTGATGGGCGAACAATTCGTGACCGGCGAAACCATCGGCGAAGCCCTGGCCAACGCCAGCCGCTTCGAAGCCAAAGGCTTTCGTTATTCCTATGACATGCTGGGTGAAGCAGCGCTTACCGAGCATGACGCGCAGAAGTATCTGGCGTCCTACGAGCAGGCCATCCACTCCATCGGCAAGGCCTCCCACGGGCGTGGCATTTATGAAGGCCCGGGCATTTCCATCAAGCTGTCGGCACTGCACCCACGCTATAGCCGCGCCCAGTACGAGCGGGTGATGGAAGAACTGTATCCGCGCCTGCTGTCGCTGACCCTGCTGGCCCGACAATACGATATCGGCCTGAATATCGACGCCGAAGAAGCCGACCGCCTCGAGTTGTCGCTGGATCTGCTGGAGCGCCTGTGCTTCGAGCCGCAACTGACTGGCTGGAACGGCATCGGCTTTGTCATCCAGGCCTATCAGAAACGCTGCCCGTATGTGATCGATTACGTGATCGACCTGGCGCGTCGCAGCCGTCACCGCCTGATGATCCGTCTGGTAAAAGGCGCGTACTGGGACAGCGAAATCAAGCGCGCCCAGGTCGAAGGCCTGGAGGGTTATCCGGTCTATACCCGTAAGGTCTATACCGACGTTTCCTATATCGCCTGTGCACGCAAACTGCTGGCAGCACCGGAAGTCATCTATCCGCAGTTCGCGACCCACAACGCCCATACACTGGCGGCCATTTATCACATTGCCGGTCAGAACTATTACCCCGGCCAGTACGAATTCCAGTGCCTCCATGGTATGGGCGAACCGCTTTACGAACAGGTGGTTGGCAAGGTGGCCGATGGCAAGCTGAACCGCCCTTGCCGTGTGTACGCGCCGGTCGGCACCCACGAAACGCTGTTGGCTTATCTGGTGCGACGCCTGCTGGAAAACGGCGCCAACACCTCGTTCGTCAACCGCATCGCCGATCAGTCGGTTTCGATCCAGGAACTGGTGGCCGACCCGGTCAGCAGCATCGAACGCATGGCGACCCAGGAAGGCAACTGCGGCCTGCCACACCCGCGAATCCCGCTGCCTCGCGACCTTTACAGCCCGGACCGTCCCAATTCCAGCGGCATCGACATGGCCAACGAACATCGTCTGGCCTCACTGTCGTCGGCCTTGCTGGCGACCGCGCACAACGACTGGAAAGCTGCGCCGATTCTCGGCTGCCCGGCCAGCGAAGGTCCGACGATTGCGGCCCTGAACCCGTCCGACCAGCGAGACGTGGTAGGTCATGTACAGGAAGCCAGCCTGGAGGATGTGGATAACGCCCTCCAGAGCGCGATGATTTCAGGCCCGATCTGGCAAGCCACACCGCCGGCCGAGCGCGCCGCGATTCTCGAGCGCGCTGCCGACCTGATGGAAAACGAAATCCAGCCATTGATGGGCCTGCTGGTCCGCGAAGCAGGCAAGACCTTCGCAAACGCCATTGCCGAAGTTCGCGAAGCCGTGGACTTCCTGCGCTACTACGCTGTGCAGGCACGCAACGACTTCAGCAACGATACTCATCGCCCGCTCGGACCGGTGGTCTGCATCAGCCCGTGGAACTTCCCGCTGGCGATTTTCAGTGGTCAGGTCGCAGCAGCATTGGCCGCTGGCAACCCGGTGCTGGCCAAACCCGCCGAGCAGACCCCGTTGATCGCTGCTCAGGCTGTGCGCCTGCTGCTGGAAGCCGGCATTCCGGAAGGCGTACTGCAACTGCTGCCGGGGCGCGGCGAAACCGTCGGTGCAAAACTGGTGGGCGACGAACGCGTCAAAGGCGTGATGTTCACCGGTTCCACCGAAGTGGCGCGCCTGCTGCAACGCAATATTGCCGGACGTCTCGATGCGCAGGGTCGACCGATCCCGCTGATTGCCGAAACCGGTGGCCAGAACGCCATGATCGTCGACTCCTCGGCCCTCACCGAACAGGTGGTGATCGATATTCTGTCCTCGGCCTTCGACAGCGCCGGCCAGCGTTGCTCGGCACTGCGCGTGCTGTGCCTGCAGGAAGACTCCGCCGACCGCGTGATCGAAATGCTCAAGGGTGCCATGGCCGAAAACCGCCTGGGCAACCCGGAGCATCTGTCCGTGGATATCGGCCCGGTGATCGATGCCGAAGCCAAGACCGGGATCGAGAAACACATTCAAGGCATGCGCGACAAGGGCCGTCAGGTCTATCAGATGGCAATCGCCAACAGCGCGGACCTCAAGCGCGGCACCTACGTGATGCCGACCCTGATCGAACTGGAAAGCTTCGACGAGCTGCAACGGGAAATCTTCGGACCGGTGCTGCACGTGGTGCGCTACAAGCGCAAGGAACTGGACCAGCTCATCGGCCAGATCAACGCTTCCGGCTACGGCCTGACCCTGGGTGTCCACACCCGCATCGACGAGACGATTGCCAAGGTCATCGATAACGTCAATGCCGGCAACATCTACGTCAACCGCAATATTGTCGGTGCCGTGGTGGGCGTACAGCCGTTCGGTGGCGAAGGCCTGTCGGGGACCGGACCGAAAGCGGGCGGGCCACTGTATCTGTATCGCCTGCTGTCCACTCGCCCACAGGATGCAATCGGGCAATCCTTCAACCGTGGCGATAAGTTGATAGCACCCGACACCCGCGTTCAGGAAAGCCTGGGCAAACCGCTACAGGCCTTGAAAGCCTGGGCCGCCAGCAATCAACAGCCCGAACTGGACGAGTTGTGCAGTCAGTTTGCCGAACAATCGCAAAGCGGCACCACCCGCCTGCTGACCGGCCCGACCGGCGAACGCAACAGCTACAGCATCCTGCCGCGTGAACACGTGCTGTGTCTGGCCGACGACGAAGCCGACCTGCTGACCCAACTGGCGGCGGTCCTGGCCGTCGGCAGCACCGCTATCTGGCCGGAAACCGCAATCGGCAAACCACTGCGCAACCGTCTGCCAAAAGAAGTCCAGGCCCGCATCAGACTGGTGGCCGACTGGAACAAGGACGACGTGCTGATCGACGCCGTTCTGCATCACGGCGATTCCGACCAGTTGCGCGCCATATGCGAGCAAGTGGCCCAGCGCGCCGGTGCAATCATCGGCGTCAACGGCCTGTCCCATGGCGAAACCAACGTGGCGCTGGAGCGACTGGTGATCGAACGGGCGCTGAGCGTGAACACCGCTGCGGCGGGCGGCAATGCGAGCCTGATGACGATAGGTTGAGGGAAGCGGCAAGCTATAAGCCGCAAGCTTCAAGCTTGTGGCTTGCCGCTTGTAACTTGCCGCTTTCCCCCACCATCACCCCCATCAATCATGCTGGGCAGCGTCCCGTCTCCGGCCTAGACTCTGCCCACCACAAGACAGAGGGTGAAGGTCATGTCCGAGACGCTGCTCAGTTCCCGCAATCTGGCTTTCGAGCTGTATGAAGTGCTGGACGCCGAGGCGCTGACCCGGCGCGAGCGTTTTGCCGAGCACAGCCGCGAGACGTTCGATGCGGCCATCGGTACTGCACGCACCATCGCCGAAAAGTACTTTGCGCCCCATAACCGCAAAGCCGATGAAAACGAACCGCGCTACGAGAATGGCGAGGCTGTACTGATCCCCGAGGTCAAACCGGCGGTGGATGCGTTTCTGGAGGCCGGTTTTCTCAATGCGGCTCGGGACTTCGAAGAAGGTGGCATGCAGTTGCCGACCCTGCTCTCACAAGCCTGTTTTGCTCACTTCCAGGCCGCGAACGCGGGCACCACGGCCTATCCGTTCCTGAGCATGGGCGTGGCGAACCTGATCGAAAGCTTCGGCAGCGACGAGCAGAAGCAGCGTTTCCTGCAACCGATCATCGAAGGTCGTTTTTTCGGCACCATGGCACTGACCGAACCCCATGCAGGCTCATCGCTCTCCGATATCCGCACCCGTGCCGAACCCGCAGCGGATGGCAGCTATAGATTGCGTGGCAACAAGATATTCATTTCCGGCGGCGATCATTCGCTGTCGGAAAACATCGTCCATATGGTGCTGGCCAAGCTGCCGGACGCACCGGCTGGCGTGAAAGGGATTTCACTGTTCATCGTGCCCAAGTTTCTGGTCAATGAAGACGGCAGCAACGGCCCCCGCAATGACGTGATTCTGGCCGGGCTGTTTCACAAGATGGGCTGGCGCGGCACCACCTCGACGGCGTTGAACTTCGGCGATAACGGGCAATGCGTGGGCTATCTGGTAGGCAAGCCCCACCAGGGCCTGAGCTACATGTTCCAGATGATGAACGAAGCACGCATTGGCGTAGGCATGGGCGCCATCATGCTCGGTTATGCGGGTTATCTGTACTCTCTGGACTACGCCCGGGAACGCCCGCAAGGACGACTGCCCGACAACCGGGACCCACAGAGTGCGCCGGTGCCGATCATTCAGCACGCCGATGTCCGGCGCATGCTGCTCACGCAAAAAGCTTACGTGGAAGGCGCTTTCGACCTTGGCTTGTATAGCGCTCGTCTGTTTGACGATACCCGGACCGGCGAAACCGAAGAGCTGAAGCACCAGGCCCACGAACTGCTCGACCTGCTGACGCCCATCGTCAAGTCATGGCCTTCGGAGTTCTGCCTGAAAGCCAACGAGCTGGCGATCCAGATTCTCGGCGGCCATGGCTACACACGCGAATATCCAGTCGAGCAGTATTACCGCGATAACCGCCTGAACCCGATCCATGAAGGTACCCACGGTATTCAGTCGCTGGACTTGCTGGGCCGCAAGCTGGCACAGAACAATGGTGCCGGACTCAAGCAACTGATTCGCCTGATTGCCGACACCACCCGACGAGCCAGCGCCCACGAAAGCCTCGATGCCTTGCGTCAGCCGCTGGAACAACTGGTGACACGCCTGCAAACGGTGACGGTCGGCCTGCTGACCGATCTGGCACAGGGCAAGGTCAGTACCACCCTCGCGAATTCGGCGCTCTATCTGAAAGTGTTCGGCCATACCGTCATCGGCTGGCGCTGGCTGGAACAGGCCATTCGCGCCACGGAAGGACTGACTCGGAACACCCCGTCCGATGCCGGTTTCTATCAGGGCAAGTTGCAGGCAGCCCGGTACTTCCTGACCTGGGAGATCCCGGGTTGCCATCATGAACTGACGCTACTGGAAAACCGGGACGATGCCTGCCTGGGGATGCAGGGTGACTGGTTCTAGAAATTCAACCCCAGATCTTTGCCACATGACCTTCACAACTCCAATACCCTCGCCGCACTGAAAAAGCGACGAGGGTATTGAGCCGATCCCCATCGTTGCGCCTCTCAATCCAGGCAACTTGAGTTGCAGCCATGGCTTTGCTTTTCCTGCGCAAGACAAGCCATGCACACGAGCCGATAGAGAATAATAAGTCACTGATTATTTATCGGATCAGTCTGTAACCTTTTTTGACAGTCAGCCAATTCAACAGGTTAGAATCCCTTGGCATGCGGACTGCATGGTCAGTTTGCGGCCCGCCTGTTCATAACCGTTTATATATGGAGTACCGCCCTTGGATGCCACGACCATCAACAGCCTGTTCCTGATCGGCGCGTTGCTGGTGGGCGCAAGTATTCTGGTCAGCTCTCTGTCTTCGCGTCTCGGCATTCCGATTCTGGTCATTATCCTTGCCGTGGGCATGGTCGCCGGGGTCGATGGCGGCGGGATCATCTTCGACAACTACGCCACAGCCTATCTGGTAGGCAACCTGGCCCTGGCGGTGATTCTGCTCGACGGCGGTCTGCGCACCCGGGTCGCCAGTTTCCGGGTCGCGTTATGGCCCGCCTTGTCGCTGGCAACGGTCGGGGTTCTGATCACCACAGGGCTGACCGGCATGGTCGCGGCCTGGCTGTTCGACCTGAACATGATCCAGGGCCTGTTGATTGGCGCAATCGTCGGTTCTACCGATGCCGCCGCGGTATTCTCCCTGCTGGGTGGCAAGGGCCTTAACGAGCGGGTGACCGCCAGCCTGGAAATCGAATCCGGCAGCAACGACCCCATGGCGGTGTTCCTGACCGTCACCCTGATCGACATGCTCGCCAGCGGCCAGACCGGCCTGCACTGGGGATTGTTGGGCCATCTCATTCAAGAATTCGGTATCGGCAGCTTCATCGGCCTGGGTGGCGGCTGGCTGATGCTGCAACTGGTCAACCGCATCAATCTGGCAGCCGGGCTGTATCCGATTCTGGTCATCGCGGGAGGTCTGGCGATCTTTGCCCTGACCAACGCCATTCACGGCAGCGGCTTCCTGGCCGTTTACCTCTGCGGACTGGTGCTGGGCAACCGGCCAATCCGTAGCCGTCACGGCATCCTGCACATGCTCGACGGCATGGCCTGGCTGGCGCAGATCGGCATGTTCCTGGTCCTGGGCCTGCTGGTCACGCCCCACGATCTGCTGCCTATCGCAATCCCGGCCCTGGGTCTGGCGTTGTGGATGATCCTGGTGGCGCGTCCGCTGTCGGTCATGGTCGGCCTGTTACCGTTCAAGGCGTTCCATGGTCGTGAAAAGGCGTTCATTGCCTGGGTCGGCCTGCGCGGCGCGGTTCCGATCATTCTGGCGGTGTTCCCGCTGATGGCCGGCCTGCCCAACGCTCAGCTGTACTTCAACCTCGCGTTCTTTATCGTTCTGGTTTCGCTGTTGCTGCAAGGCACCAGCCTGCCGTGGATGGCAAAACTGCTCAAGGTCACGGTTCCGCCCGATCCAGCCCCCATTACCCGTTCGGCGCTTGAAGTGCATGTCACCAGTGAATGGGAGCTGTTCGTCTATCGCCTGGGCGCTGAAAAGTGGTGTATCGGTGCAGCACTGCGCGAGTTGAAGATGCCCGAGAACACGCGGATCGCGGCGCTGTTCAGAAACCAGCAACTGCTCCACCCTTCCGGCAGTACCACGCTGGAAGTGGGCGACATGCTGTGTGTAATCGGCCACGAACATGATCTTCCGGCACTGGGCAAACTGTTCAGCCAGGCCCCGCAACGCGGTCTGGACTTGCGCTTCTTCGGCGACTTCGTGCTGGAAGGGGATGCGCAACTGGGTGCCGTCGCGGCACTGTATGGCCTCAAGCTCGACGGTCTGGACAGCAATATGCCGCTTAGCCAGTTCATCATTCAGAAGAATCGCGGCGAGCCCGTCGTGGGCGACCAGATCGAATGGAATGGAACTATTTGGACTGTTGCGGTGATGGAAGGGAACAAGATCCTCAAAGTCGGCGTCAGATTCCCCGAAGGAAGCCGCCCGGGTCCCGGATTGTTCCTTTAAACTGCCAATCCACTCCGTTTTATCAAGCGACCGGTGTCTATGTTTTCGCTGCGTGCATTTTTTGCTGTCACTCTGCTTGGGCTTTGCCTTTCCACTTTCCCGGCGCTGGCGGCCGATCCGCCAACCAGCGCAGCCGTGCAGCAAAGCCTGGACAAGATCGCCGACCGTAAACTGCCGGAGGCCGATCAGAAAGCCCTGCAGCAGGTGCTCGAGCAGACCCTCGCGTTTCTGGCCAGCCAGCAGGACAGTCAGGAAAAACTCGCCGCTCTCAAGCAGCAGTTGAATCAGGCTCCCAAGCAGACCATCGAAAACCAGCGTGAACTGAGCCGCCTGAAAGAGAGCCGAGTCATCCCTGTTGCCCAGCGCTATGGCAACCTTGACGTGCCACAGCTCGAACAGATGCTCAGTCAGCGCAGCACCCAGCAAAGCGACCTGCAAAAAGCCCTGAACGAAGCCAACAGCCTGACCATCACCGCCCAGACACGGCCGGAAAGAGCCCAGGCGGAAATCAGCGCCAACCAGACCCGCATCCAGCAAATCAACGCCACGCTCAAGCTGGGCAAGGATAACGGCAAGGCCCTCAACGCCGACCAGCGCAACATGCTCAATGCCGAACTGGCGTCGATCAATGCGCTGAACCTGTTGCGTCGCCAGGAACTGGCCGGCAACAGCCAGCTCCAGGACCTGGGCAACAGTCAGCACGACCTGCTGACCGAGAAAGTGAGCCGTCAGGAGCAGGAGATCCAGGACCTGCAGACCCTGATCAACGACAAGCGTCGCGCCCAGTCCCAGAAAACCGTGGCCGAGCTGTCGCTGGAAGCCCAAAAGGCAGGCAGCAGCAGCCTGCTGGCCACCGAAAGCGCGGCCAACCTCAAGCTTTCCGACTATTTGCTGCGTGGCACCGATCGCCTCAATGAGCTGACCCAGCAGAACCTCAAGACCAAGCAGCAACTGGACAACCTGACCCAGACCGATCAGGCCCTGAGCGAGCAGATCAATGTTCTGAGTGGCAGCCTGTTGCTGTCCAAGATCCTCTACAAACAGAAACAGGCCCTGCCCCACCTGCAACTGGACAAAGGTCTGGCCGACGAAATCGCCAACATTCGCCTGTACCAGTTCGAGGTCAACCAGCAGCGCGAACAGATGAGCAGCCCTTCGGCCTACGTCGAAAAACTGCTGGCGACCCAGCCGCCCGAAGACATCACCCCGCAATTGCGCAAGACCCTGCTCGATCTGGCCATTACCCGCAGCGACCTGCTGGAGCGCCTGAATCGCGAACTCAGCGCCCTGCTCAACGAATCCATCACCCTGCAACTGAACCAGAAACAGCTGACCAGCACGGCCCTGAGCCTGCGCGCCACGCTGGACGAGCAGATGTTCTGGATCCCCAGCAACAAGCCGCTCGATGTGGAATGGTTCCAGAACATCTGGCCGCGGCTGACCAAGCAGCTCGCCACCCTTCCCTGGACATCCAGCCTCAGCGAACTGTCCGACGGGCTGACACAGCGTCCGCTGCTGTTCCTGCCGCTACTGCTGCTGATCGGCGTCCTGACATGGCGACGCAAGGCGCTTTATCAGAAGCTTGGCCGGTTGCACTCCGATATCGGTCACTTCAAGCGTGACAGCCAGTGGAAAACGCCTCTGGCCTTGCTGATCAACGTGCTGCTGGCCTTGCCGGTGGCGCTGGGCCTTGCCTTGTGCGGCTATGCTCTGCAGATCGATGCCCGTGGGCAGAACGCCAACCTGGGCGAGGCATTGCTGCAGATTGCCCTGACCTGGCTGGTGTTCTACACGGCCTATCGCGTGCTGGCACCGGCCGGCGTTGCGCAACTGCATTTCCGCTGGGAAACGGCTCAGGTCGAGTTCCTGCGTGGCTGGGTTCGTCGCCTGGGGCTGGTGGTGCTGGCTCTGGTAGCGGTGGTTGCCGTTGCCGAACACCAACCGGCGGCACTGGCCGACGATGTGCTGGGCATTGGCGTGGTGCTGACCTGTTATGCCTTGATGGCCTTGCTGCTCAGCCGCCTGCTGCTGTCCAGCCCGACTCATCACAACGCCTCGCTGTTCCGCAAAGCCGTCGGTCTTGCGTTCACGGCCCTGCCCATCGCGCTGTTTCTGGCAGTCTGCTTCGGTTACTACTACACCGCACTGAAACTCAGCGACCGCCTGATCGATACCTTGTACCTGATCATGCTCTGGCTGGTAACAGAGGCCACCTTCGTGCGCGGCCTGAGCGTTGCCGCACGCCGCCTGGCTTACCAGCGGGCGCTGGCCAAGCGTCAGGCCGCGCGGGAAAGCGGTGACGGCGAAATCGCCATAGAAGAGCCGAAGCTGGACATCGAGCAGGTCAACCAGCAGTCGCTGCGACTGATTCGCCTGGCCTTGCTGGGTGGTTTCATCGGCGGACTCTATCTGGTCTGGGCCGACCTGATCACCGTATTCGCGTATCTGGACAACATCACCCTGTACGAATACACCAGCGGCACAGGTGCCAACATCAGCATGGTGCCCATCAGCCTCGGCGACATGATCGGCGCGCTGGTAATCATCGGCATCACCTTCGTGCTGGCCGGCAACCTGCCAGGCCTGCTGGAAGTCCTGGTGCTGTCACGCCTGAATCTGGCGCAAGGCAGTGCCTATGCCACGACCACGCTGCTGTCCTACGCCATTGCCGGTATCGGCTTCGTGTCCACCCTCTCGACCCTGGGCGTGAGCTGGGACAAGCTGCAATGGCTGGTGGCCGCACTGTCGGTCGGCCTGGGGTTCGGCATGCAGGAAATCTTCGCCAACTTCATCTCCGGCATCATGATCCTCTTCGAGCGCCCGGTTCGGATCGGTGACACCATCACCATCGGCAACCTGTCGGGTACGGTCAGCAAGATCCGCATCCGCGCCACGACCATCACCGACTTCGATCGCAAGGACATCATCGTCCCGAACAAGACCTTCATCACCGGCCAGCTCATCAACTGGTCGCTGACCGACACCATCACCCGCGTTACCCTGAAACTGGGCGTGGATTACGGCTCGGACCTGGATCTGGTTCGCACCCTGCTGCTCCAGGCCGCCCGCGACAACCCTCGCGTGCTGAAGGAACCGGAACCGATCGTCTATTTCCTGAACTTCGGCGAAAGCACCCTGGACCACGAATTGCGCATGCATGTACGCGACCTGGGCGACCGCAACCCGGTACTGGACGAGATCAACCGCTTCATCAACCGTGAGTTCAAGAAGCAGAAAATCAACATCTCGTTCCGTCAGATGGAGGTCTATCTCAAGAATCTCCATGGTCAGGAGTACAAGATGGTGCCGATCGAAAACACCGACAAGACCCTTCTGCCTGCCGAGCCCGAGACGCCGCCGGTCACCACCAAAGTGAAGCCCGCGCCCAAGGATGCACCCGAGCCTCCTGAACTCAAGCTCGACTGATACGGCCAATCCCAGCAGAATGCCTGGACATTCTGCTGGAGATGGCCCGTGAAAGCCCTCGACGAACTCATCTTCGACAACCGCTTCGCCCGACTGGGCGATGTGTTTTCCACAGCGGTCCTGCCCGAGCCCATTGAGGAGCCCCGACTGGTGGTGGCCAGCAAGTCGGCCCTGGCCCTTCTGGATCTGGACCCGAGCCAGGCCGAACTTCCCCTGTTCGCCGAGATATTCAGCGGTCACAAGCTCTGGAGCGATGCCGATCCACGGGCAATGGTTTATTCAGGTCACCAGTTCGGCTCCTACAACCCAAGGCTGGGCGACGGGCGCGGCCTGTTGCTGGGCGAGATCTATAACGACGCAGGCGAACACTGGGACCTGCACCTCAAGGGGGCTGGCCGCACGCCTTATTCACGCATGGGCGACGGGCGCGCCGTGCTGCGCTCCTCGATCCGCGAGTTTCTGGCCTCTGAGGCGCTTCACGCCCTGGGTATCCCCACCAGCCGGGCAGCCTGTGTGATCGGCTCAAGCACGCCGGTATGGCGTGAAACCCAGGAGCGGGCGGCGATGGTGCTGCGAATGGCTCCAAGCCATATCCGCTTCGGCAGCCTCGAATACTTCTACTACACCAAGCAGCCGGAACGCCTTAAAGAACTGGGCGAATACATACTGGCCATGCACTACCCCCAGTGCCTGGAACAGCCCGAGCCTTATCTGGCGATGTTCAGGGAAATCGTCGAGCGCAACGCCGAACTGATCGCAAAATGGCAGGCCTATGGCTTCTGTCATGGCGTGATGAACACCGACAACATGTCGATCATGGGCATCACTTTCGACTTCGGCCCGTTCACCTTTCTGGACGATTTCGATGAGCATTTCATCTGTAACCATTCCGACCACGAAGGCCGCTACTCCTTCAGCAATCAGGTGCCTATCGCCCAGTGGAACCTCAGCGCCCTGGCCCAGGCCCTGACCCCTTTCATCAGCGTCGAAGCCCTGCGCGAAACCATCGGCCTGTTCCTGCCGCTCTATCAGGCCCACTACCTGGACCTCATGCGCCGCCGCCTGGGCCTGACCAGCGCCGAAGACGAGGATGACAAACTGATCAGCCGCCTCCTGCAATTGATGCAGAATAGCGGTGTCGATTACACCCTGTTCTTCCGCCGTCTGGGCGACGAACCCGCTGGCGATGCGCTACGGACTCTGCGTGACGACTTTGTCGACCTCAAGGGTTTCGACAACTGGGCCGAAAGCTATCAGGCTCGTCAGGCCAGAGAAGAAAACGGCACCGAGCAGGACCGACAAGCGCGCATGCATGCCGTCAATCCGCTCTACATCCTGCGCAACTATCTGGCGCAGAACGCCATCGAAGCGGCAGAAAAAGGCGACTACACAGAAGTTCGCCGCCTGCATGAAGTGCTCTGCACCCCCTTCACCGAACAACCCGGCATGACTGACTACGCACAACGCCCGCCGGATTGGGGGAAGCATCTGGAGATCAGTTGTTCGTCTTGATTGCTGGCCCTGTAGCAGCAGGGATTTCGGCCTCCTCGGGAGGCTTTTCCTCAGCCTTGTCATCCTTGCCGGGAATCGCGCCTGCAAGGATTTCAAACAGTGTCAGTAGTCGTTCGTTTTTCCTGGGGCCGGCAGCGGCTGCCTCAATCATCAAAGCCTCTGTATCAGCCTCATAATCCTCGGGATAGCGAGCTTGCTCGATCAGAGGAAGAGATCGGTAATGGGCTAAATTTTCGGCATAAAACACATGAAGCTCTTGAGTAAAAGCACCTTGCAGGCTTCGGCTGCCCATATTCGCTCTCCACTCCTCCTCAAGCGCCCAAGCGCCTAGATAAGCAGCATGCCTTTCATGCAAGGTAAAGGTATCCCCTTCATCGTAGGCAATCACGGTCAGTTGCTCATATGACAAACCGGCAAACGGGTTTCTGGCGGTGGGGTCACTGTGCATATTGCGAATTACATACTCTACGGCCTGACGATCTCGCTCTTTCAAGACCGGGTCATCTATAGTGGCGTCCGGTAAAACCTGCATTGCATCAGAGCGAAAATAGGACACGGCATCGAACTGAGCCCGCAATCTGAGCCCCAGATGCCCCAGTTGACTGCGGGTCAGCGATTGATCACGAGCCTCGGCTCGTGCAGCACTTTCGCTTAGCTGGCGAGACAGTATCGATATATGGGCCGTATCGGATGCAGGTGCTGAAAATTTGGCAATCGCTCCACTCTCTGGAACAACATGCTCTTTCATCGCAGGTATCGATGTAACAGATAAAGGCGCAGTGCGAGCTTCAACATTATTTATCATATACAGACCTCTATTTGAGGAAGGAAACTCGTACCGGAAACAGTTACCCGCCTCCGGCACGAGAACAAAAATGCTTATCTCATTACAAACTCAACCACCCAATCATGCGTAGAGTTATTGACAGAAACTATTCTGGCATCACAACGCGCCCCACCACTTGCCACAGCATCCTTGATCCACTTAGGCACTCTCACACCACGGTTATGAACCATGATATAAGTCGACTTGAACTTGCACTCTTTATTACCGGCCCTGTAGCGAACAAAAGCATGGCTGGCATCCGGAGAAAGACGCCCCTGAACAACATATGTATTTGTCCCTCCTGCTGAAACACTCTCTAGCGGCATCGGTTTGGAAAAAGTTTTGGTCATCGCCTCATTGCTATCCACCAGGCTATATACCGCTGGAACCGAACCACTATTTTTAAAAACAACCGTCACCTGCGGTCCTGCCTGCGCCGCGCCCGATGCAATAAATGCAACTACAACCACTGCCCTTTTAATACCTTTTAAAATTTTCATCCCTTGATTCCTTTTTTGTTAGCTCCTGCCAAAAAAGGTTAGAGACATCAAAACATTTACTCAACTACCCGATCGGATAACCCGAAAGGATAGTTTTCTTCAAAAAACAATTCGCAGGAACGAATTTATTCGCGAACCTCACAGCACTTACTTATTTGTCTGTAGGACTTATCCTTATTGTTATTTATTGCCCCCTTGATCACTGTTTTTCGCCTAACCTCGCACTTTCCAAACACAGAGGAGGCAGGTCATGCCATTTGTAGTCAGGGAAGGCGATCCGACCACCACGGGTGGTTTCGTGCTGTCAGCATCGGCAACAGAATTGATAGATGAGCGCAGAGTGGCACGCATGGGGGATCCGGTGTGGTGTCCGGCGTGCAAGAGCGTGGGCTACATCGCCCAGGGAAACCCGACCTATATCAACGACTGTGTTGCCGTCGCTACGCACGGGCATGAGGTGAAATGCGGATGCCGGCCCGGCAACAATCGACTGACAGCCTCCCAGAAGCATTCCAGGGCAGATATGGAGGCGGCCATCAGCATTCCGGCAGAAATGGCCGAAAAGGCGCAGATGAATGTCGAGCAGATCATCGGCTCGATAAAAGCAGGCACCTTTGCTTCACCGCTGTTCAAACCTGATGCGCAGAGCTGACGCCTTCCGGAATGGGGTCTTGCCCCCCATTCCGGGTGACTTCAAGCCTGTGCCCTGGCTTCCAGCCAGTGGTGCAGCTCAACGAACTGTTGTGTCAGCTTGTGGCGAGAGTCGAAATGAATCAAAGGAGTGCTTGCATGATGCGACTCACGCATTTTTACCGAGGCACTGAGATGAATCGGCAAGACCGGCAGCCCCTCGGCAACCAGTTCGTCGATCATTTGCTGAGGCAGGCTGGCACGAGGCTGGAACTGATTGACGATAATCCCTTCCACCTCAAGGCCGTCGTTATGATCTTCCTTGAGCTCCTCGACTTCATGCAGCAAGCCATAAAGGGCCTGACGCGAAAAACTGTCGCAGTCAAAGGGGATCAGCACACGATCAGCCGCAATCAGTGCCGAAACGGCATAGAAGTTCAGCGCTGGCGGGGTATCCAGGTAAATGCGCTCGTAGTCCTCGCTCAGTTCATCCAGCAGCTTTCGCAGCTTGTTGATCTTGTGCTTGGCCTCAAGCTTTGGTTGAAGGTCGGCCAGTTCTGCGGTCGCTGTCACTACATGCAGGTTGTCGTAAGGCGTTTCATAGATGTCGACATGATTCTTCCTGCCAAAGGGCGCGGAAGAAAGCGTCTGCTTGAAGAACTCGGCAATGCCCATCGGAATATCGTCGCCCGTCAGCCCGGTGAGGTATTGGGTCGAATTGGCCTGGGCATCCAGATCGATCAAGAGTGTTCGGTAACCTTCGCTGGCACTGACCGCTGCCAGATTGCAGGCGATGCTGGACTTGCCGACACCGCCCTTCTGATTGAACACCACGCGACGCATGCAGTAACTCCTCGTTCAGTGAAGAAACACCCTGCAATGCCGATAAAGCCCGCAGGAAGTCCGAGTCTAGGCAATACATATGACAAGGGCGAGTTTTCCTCGAGGCAGAAGCCCATGAAGGCCTCGCACACCCGCAATATGGCTCTGATAAAGCATCCAAAAAACGCTTATTGACGTAAAAACAGCATTTGCAAATAAATAATGTGTAACAAATTTGCTACTCATACTGGCCATCGGGATAATGCGCGCAGTCAGTCGACATTACATATCAAGACTGCTGTCGCTCGCCTGAAGCAGCAACAAGAAGTAGCCCGCAGGGGCGGGAAGAGAAGTCGTGATTAAATTCAACATCGCACAATGGCGTGCCTGGGCTCCAGGCCTGGCAAGCGTCGACGACTGGCAGCAGTGGAGCCGCAATCCGACGCTTTTACAAAGCAGCGATGCAGCACCAGATGTCTCTTTCCTTCCCGCCATGCAGCGCAGACGCCTGAGCAGAATGGCACGCATGGCATTCACGGTGGGCTGGCCACTGGCTGAAGGTCATGAGCGGCTGCCTCTGGTATTCGTGTCGCGCCATGGGGAAACACCCCGAACGTTTGACATATTGCGCGATCTTGCGGCGAACGAGCCACTTTCTCCTACACAATTCAGCCTTTCCGTGCACAACGCCGTGATTGGACTGTGGTCGATCATGCGCGGAGAAACCTGCGAAATGACCGCACTGGCCGCAGCAGGCGACGGTCTGGAGCACGGAATTTTCGAAGCAGTCACGCTATTGGCCGAAGGCAGCAGCGCCGTGCTGGTGGTGGTGACCGAAGAGCAGCCACCACAGGCCTATGCCCAATGGATCGATGACGTGCCCTTCCCCTATGCCGTTGGCCTGCTGCTGACCCAGGGCGATGAGTGGCAGCTGTCTCTGGGTGGCGATGCCCAGAACACCGAGCGAAGCCAATGGCCTCATGCCCTGAATCTGTTGCGTGCCTTGAACACCAACCAATCCGTTTGCCAACATCCCTGGAATGACCGGTTATGGAACTGGCAACGCAACCTCTGAAGAAAGGCCGGGATGCTTATTATTGGCGTCTGCTGGCTACCGGAATCAGTTTTGTCCTCTTCGGTTTGAGCGGGCTGTGTCTGCGCCTGTTCGTTTTTCCGCTGCTGGGTTGCCTGCCAGGGGACAAGGCCAGTCATCAGCGTCGTGCACGACGCACCATCAGCCGTCTGTTCTGGCTGTTTATCCGCATCATGGCTCGCATGGGTGTCCTGACCTATGAGGTACAGGGCGCAGACCGCCTGGGCCGTGCAGGACAGATGATCATCGCCAACCACCCTTCGCTGATCGATGTAGTGTTCCTGATCGGACTGGTGCGCGATGCCAATTGCGTGGTCAAACGCAGCCTGTGGGACAACCCCTGCACACGTGGCCCCGTACGCTCCACCGGCTACATCAGCAACGACGGCAGCATGGACATGCTCGACGCGGCCGTCGACCGATTGCAGACAGGCCAGACTCTGATCATTTTTCCGGAAGGTACGCGGACCCAGCCGGGCATGGCCCCCGCCTTTCACCGAGGTGCAGCCGCTATCGCGCTGCGCGGCGCCAGCATGATTACCCCGGTCATCATCCAGGTCAGCCCGACCACCCTGACCAAGGCCGAACCCTGGTACCGGATCCCCCAGCGCCGCGTGCATTTCACCCTGCGCGTCGGCGAAGACATCGACCCCAGCAGCTTTGCTGCACTTGGCCCGCCTCCGCTGGCGTCGCGCAAACTCAACGATTACCTGCATGCCTATTTCATCAAGGAGCTCGCCATAGATGAGCGATCTACACCGGGACATTAAGCAACTGATCATCGATGCCCTGGGCCTCGAAGACATCACCCCACACGACATAGGCAACGACCAGATTCTCTTTGGCGAAGGCCTGGGACTGGACTCGGTGGATGCGCTGGAACTGGGGCTGGCAATTCAGAAGCGCTACGGCATCAAGATCGATGCCGATGCAAAAGACACTCGCAATCACTTCACTTGCGTAGACAGCCTTGCGGCCTTCGTCAGCGCCAGACAATCGGCCTGAGGACTGAACATGCAAACCCGCGAAGACATTTTCGAGACCCTGCGTGCATCCATGGTCGAGCTGTTCGAGCTTGAGCCTGAGCGCGTCACCCTTGAAGCGAACCTGTATCAGGACCTGGAAATCGACAGCATCGATGCCGTAGACCTGATCGACCACATCAAACGCAAGACCGGCAAGAAAATCGCCGCAGAAGAGTTCAAGTCGGTAAGAACGGTCAACGATGTCGTCGAAGCCGTCTATCGCATGGCCAACCCGGCGGAATGAAACGGCTGATCGGCCCCGGTCTGCTACTGATCGGTGTGCTCTACCCGCTTGCCGTGTACTGGGGCACGGAGCATTTCGCGCCTTGGCAGTTCGCCCTGTTGCTGGGCAGCTTGTGGCTCATACGCGCACTGACGAGCGAAAGACGGGCAGGCACGCTGGCCATGGCGACAGCAGCGATTGCGTTCTGCCTGTTGCTGGGCTTGCTGGACAGCCCGCTTCTGCTGCGTTGGTATCCGGTGCTCATCAGCCTGTTCATGTTGTGCCTGTTCGGCTCGAGCCTGATGTATGGCATGCCCCTGGTGGAGCGAATGGCACGTCTGAAAGAGCCGGAGTTACCCGAGGTCGCCGTCCGCTATACGCGCCAGGTCACCGCAGCCTGGTGTGTGTTCTTCATGGGCAACGGCCTTGTTACAGCAGCCCTGACCCTGTGGGCCCCGCTGTCCTGGTGGGCACTGTATACCGGCCTGATTTCCTATGGACTCATGGGCCTGCTGTTCGCAGGCGAATTGATAATCCGCCGACGTGTCCGAGGCGGAGCATGAAATGGATCGCATGAACTGGTTAAACCTCGAAAACCTGCTGCTCGAACCTTCCAAGGATCGAGTGCTGACACAAGAACCTGCCCTCGATCATGCTCAATTCTGTGAGCAGGCATTACGTCTGGCTGCCGGTTTGCAGGCCCGGAATATCAAGCGACTGGCCGTACACCTCGAGGACGCGGGCGATCTGTCCATTGCGCTGCTCGGTGCCTGGCGCGCTGGTGCAGAAGTCCTGCTGCCCGCCGATCTGCAGGGCCAGACCCGTCAGCGCTGGGCGAAGCATGTGGACATGTGGCTGACCGATCAGGTGGACGATACAAGGCCGCAACAGTTGCAGGACGTCGCAGCGCTTGCCCCCATGGCACTGGATCTGGACGAATGTCGCCTGAGTCTGTGTACTTCAGGCTCAAGTGGCGAACCCAAACTGATCGAAAAGCGCCTCAGGCAACTGGCCAATGAGGTACAGGCACTGGAACAGCTCTGGGGTAAGGAACTGGGCTCGGCCTGCATCATCGGCAGCGTGGCATCGCAACATATCTATGGCTTGCTGTTTCGAGTGCTGTGGCCTTTGTGCGCGGCTCGCCCGTTCGTCCGCAAACAACTGCCATTCCCGGAAGACCTGCAACGCGCCAGCCGCGAATACCCGGCTTTTGCCTGGGTCGCCAGTCCAGCCCTGCTCAAACGGATGGGCGACAACCTGGACTGGTCCAGCCTGAGCGCCGTACGCCGGGTGTTTTCATCCGGTGGCGCATTACCGGCCGCTGCCGCTCAGAGCCTGCAGCAACGCCTGGGGCAATGGCCCACTGAAATTCTCGGCAGTTCCGAAACAGGCGGGATCGCCTGGCGTCAGGGCGAAAACCTCTGGCAGACGTTCGACGGCGTACAGCTCAGTCAGAATGACGATGGCGCGCTGTGCATTCGCTCGCCTTACATGCCGAGCGATCATGTCGAACAGACTGCCGATGCTGCGCGCATCGATGAAGATGGCCGTTTCGAGCTGCTGGGTCGCCTGGACCGCATCGTCAAGCTTGAAGAGAAACGTATTTCCCTGCCGCTCCTGGAAGAAGCCCTTGTCGGTCATGAATGGATCAACGAAGCACGCCTGGGAGTCATTCAGGAAAGCCGGGCATCGCTGGGTGCCTTGATTGTTTTGAGCCAGAGCGGAATGCATGCTCTGCGCAACCAGGGTCGACGCGCCCTGACCCAGAGCCTTCGCCAGCACCTGAGTCCCCATTGCGAGGCCATTGCCCTGCCGCGGCGCTGGCGCATGTTGCGGCAACTGCCATTCAATGCCCAAGGCAAGCTGCCGCAGGCGCAAATCCAGACGTTGCTTCTGGCTCCGCGCCCCAGGAAACCGGAGTTGCTGAAACAGCAAACCGTCGACGCTGAATTGCATCTGGACCTGCTGGTTCCGCCGGACCTGGCTTACTTCAGCGGTCACTTCCCCAAAACCCCGGTATTGCCCGGCGTGGTGCAGGTCGAATGGGCGATGCATCTGGCACAGCAACTGCTGGATGTACCGCCGGTGTTCGCGGGCATGGAAGTGCTCAAGTTCCAGCAACTGGTTCGCCCGGGCGACCGGATCAAGCTGACCCTGCGCTTCGACAATGAACGCTCCAAGCTGTATTTCGCCTTCACCAACACCGACAACGCCCCCTGCTCCAGCGGCAGAATTCTCTTGAAGGCCAGCCAAGATGCATAACCCCTGCGCCGTTATCCCGGTGTTCGATCATGAGCTGGCTGTACCCGATGTCGTCAAGGCACTGCGGGCAGCCGGTTTGCCGTGCGTTCTGGTCGACGATGCCAGCAGCCCGGGTTGTGCTGCGGTGCTGCAAGCGCTGGCGGAAAACGATCAGGTCTTTCTGGTCAGCCTGCCGGTCAATCAGGGCAAAGGCGGCGCAGTCATGGCCGGGCTACGGGAAGCCTCGCGACTGGGCTTCAGCCACGCGCTGCAAGTCGATGCCGATGGCCAGCATGACCTGAGCGATGTCGCGCTCTTTCTGGAAAACTCGCGCCTCTACCCCGAGTCAATCATCTGCGGCTATCCCGAGTATGACGCCAGCGTTCCGAAAGGCCGGCTGTATGCCCGCTACCTGACCCATGTATGGGTCTGGATCAATAGCCTGTCATTGCAGATTCGCGACTCGATGTGCGGTTTCCGGGTTTATCCATTGCCGCCGGTCCTGAAACTGATTGACTCGGTACACGTCGGTAAACGCATGGACTTCGACCCCGAAATCCTGGTGCGTCTTTCATGGCGCAAACAGCCGATGCGCTGGCTGCCGACTCGCGTTCATTACCCGCAGGACGGGCTGTCGCACTTTCGTCTGTTCCATGACAACGCGCTGATTTCACAAATGCATACCCGGCTGTTCTTCGGCATGCTGGTGCGTCTGCCACTGATCCTGTGGCGGCGGTTGAAATCATGAGTGACCACCCGCAAAAGCAGCACTGGGCTCACCACGAAGAGCGCGGCAGCTTCCTGTTGATGAAACTCACTGCCTGGGGCGTGCGTGTTCTGGGTCGCCGTGTGCTCAGTCCGGTGCTGTACGGCATCGTGCTGTATTTCTTCCTGTTTGGTCGCCGGGCTCGCCGAAGTATCCGGGAATATCAGCAACGGCTGGCGCACTGGAGCGGCAGACCCGAACTGCGACCCACGCATTGGCGAGTTTTTGGCCAGTTCATGGCCTTTGCCGATGCCTTGCTGGACAAACTCGATGTCTGGAACGGCAAGCTCGGAATCGAACAGATTGAAATCGTCGACCCCGCGCTTCTTCGCGATCAACTGCGGGGCGAGCGTGGGCAGCTACTGGTCGGGGCGCATCTGGGCAACCTTGAAGTCTGCCGGGCGCTGGCCGAGCTGGGCGAAAAGGTCACCATGAATGTGCTGGTGCATACCAAGCACGCCGAACGCTTCAACCGCCTGCTGGGTCAGGCCGGCGCCACCAATCTGCGCCTGATCCAGGTCAGTGAGCTGGACCCGGCAATCATGCTGCAACTGAGCCAGCGCCTGGACGAAGGCGAGTGGCTGGCCATTGCCGGAGATCGAGTCACCCTGCATGGCGGGCGCAACGTGCAGGCTGACTTTCTCGGCCAGCCGGCAAGTTTCCCCCAGGGTCCATGGTTGCTGGCCGGGCTGCTCAAATGTCCGGTCAATCTGTTTTTCTGTCTCAAGGGCCCCAAGGGTTACCGAGTGATTCTCGAGCCCTTCACCGATGCCATTCAATGGCGCCGCAGCGACCGCGCCGAAGTGATTGCCCATTGGGCCAGCCGCTATGCCGAACGTCTTGGGCACTATTGCCTGGAGGCTCCGCAGCAGTGGTTCAATTTCTACCCTTTCTGGAAGTCCGATGACGAATCAAACTCCTGACACGGTCATGTTTGGCGAACGCGCACTGCGTATCGAGGACGTTCTGGCCCTGGCCAATCGCCAGGCCCCAACGGCTCTGCAGAACGACAGTGCCTTTCGGGAACGCATCGCCAAAGGCGCGCAGTTCCTCGATTCCCTGCTGGACAAGGAAGGCGTGATCTATGGCGTCACCACCGGTTACGGTGACTCTTGCGTGGTCGCCGTGCCGTTGCAGCATGTCGAGGCTTTACCCCGTCATCTGTACACCTTCCATGGCTGTGGCCTGGGCAAGCTGCTGGATGAACAGGCCACCCGCGCGGTCCTGGCAGCTCGCCTGCAATCGTTGTGTCACGGGGTTTCCGGTGTGCGCGTCGAACTGCTGGAGCGCCTTCAGGCGTTTATCGAGCACGACGTCTTGCCGCTGATCCCGGAAGAAGGCTCGGTAGGTGCCAGCGGTGACCTGACGCCCCTTTCCTACGTGGCAGCCACTCTGTCCGGTGAGCGTGAAGTCATGTTCCGTGGCGAGCGACGCCAGGCCAGCGATGTGCATCGCGAGCTGGGCTGGGAACCGCTCCAGCTCAGGCCCAAGGAAGCGCTGGCATTGATGAATGGCACCGCCGTCATGACCGGTCTGGCCTGTCTGGCATTCACCCGTGCCGACTACCTGCTGCAACTGGCCACCCGTATCACGGCCCTGAATGTCGTGGCGCTGCAAGGCAACCCGGAGCATTTCGACGAGCGCCTGTTCGCCGCCAAACCTCATCCGGGCCAGACCCTGGTCGCAGCCTGGCTGCGTCAGGATCTGGCCATCGATGCGCCCACCGCGCCGCTGCATCGTCTGCAGGATCGCTACTCGCTGCGTTGCGCCCCCCATGTGCTGGGCGTGCTGGCAGACAGCCTGAACTGGTTGCGTTCGTTCATCGAAATCGAACTCAACAGCGCCAATGACAACCCGATCATCGATGCCGAAGCCGAGCGAGTCCTGCATGGCGGGCACTTCTACGGCGGACATATCGCCTTTGCCATGGACAGCCTGAAAACTCTGGTCGCCAACGTCGCCGACCTGCTGGACCGGCAACTGGCCTTGCTGGTGGACACGCGCTACAACCATGGCCTGCCAAGCAACCTGTCCGGCGCCGGCAGCGAACGCGCCATGCTCAATCACGGCTTCAAGGCCGTGCAGATCGGTGCCAGCGCCTGGACCGCCGAAGCCCTGAAAAACACCATGCCCGCCAGTGTGTTCTCGCGTTCGACCGAATGCCACAACCAGGACAAGGTCAGCATGGGCACGATTGCTGCCCGGGATGCCATCCGCGTACTGGAACTGACCGAGCAGGTCGCTGCCGCCACACTGATCGCCGCCAATCAGGGCGTCTGGCTGCGCAGCCAGGCAGATGACGCACGTCCACTGCCACCGGCACTCGCGGCCATGCACGAACAACTGGCACAGGACTTCCCGCCGGTCATGGAAGATCGTGCCCTGGAAGCCGAACTGCGCCTGTGCCTGAATCGCATCGCCAACCGCCACTGGAGGTTACATGCGCAGTAAGGGCTTCATTCACGTCGATACGGAAGTGTCGGTGCCGTTTTTCGATGTCGACATGATGAACATCGTCTGGCACGGCCATTACGTCAAATACCTGGAAATCGCTCGCTGTGCGTTGCTGGATCATATCGGCCACAACTACACCCACATGCTCGAGTCCGGCTATGGCTGGCCCGTGATAGACCTGCAACTGCGCTACGTGCGTGGCGCCGTGTTCGGCCAGAAACTGATCGTGCGCGCCAGTCTGGTCGAGTGGGAAAACCGCCTGAAGATCAACTACCTGATTACCGACGCCACCACAGGGGAACGCATGACCCGCGCCAGTACGGTTCAGGTCGCCGTGAGCCGGGAGAGCCGCGAGATGCAACTGGTCTCCCCTCAAGTCTTTATCGATGCCGTCCAGAAGGTCCTGCCATGAACCGTGCGCTCCGGGCTTTGTTCCTGCTTGGCCTGATATGCCTGCCGTCACTGGCTCAGGCATTCGATCTGCAGCAATTGAGCGATCAACTGGCCAGGCCAGTGGTGGTGCAGGGTAACTTCGTTCAGGAGAAACACCTGCGCTCCCTGCCCCAGCCTCTGCTCAGCAAAGGCCGGTTCGTCCTGTCCAGAGAGTTCGGTCTGCTCTGGTTGCTGGAAACACCGCTGAAACAGGATTACCGCATCACGCCAGCCGGTATTGCACGTCGCGAAACGCCGGGCAGCGGCCCATGGAAACTCCTGCCGGGCAAGAGCGCGGGAGCCGAACAGAACCGTCTCTTTCTCGCGGTATTGCAAGGCGACAGCAGCGGTCTGCAACGAGACTTCGAGCTGCAACTGAAAGGCGATTCCAAAGCCTGGCACCTCACCCTCATTCCCCGCTCGCTGCTTCTGCAACAGGTCTTCAAGCAGATCAATATCGACGGCGGTGAACTGGTCAACCGTATCGAATTGCTGGAAACCCAGGGCGACAGCACGGTTCTGAAAATGCTCGACAGCAACAGCTCCCAGGCCTTGACCGACGTGCAGCGCAATGACTTCAGCAACTGAACGCCTGCTGCCGCGCCTGTTCCTGCTGATCCTGGCAGGCGTTCTGGCCCTGGCCGGGTGGCAGTGGCATGACCGCTCTCCGCTGTCGGCCAACCTGATGGAACTGGTCCCTGGCACCAACACCGATGCCTTGGTACTGCGTGCCGAACAACGCATGCAGGAACCGCTCAACCGGGAAATGCTGGTACTGGTCGGACATGCCGACCGACAACAGGCCATTGAGCTGGCGCGCCGGTTGAGCGATCAATGGCAAGCCAGCGGGCTGTTCGAGAAGGTGCAATGGTCACTGCAGGCAGACCTGCCGGCCTTGCGTAATCAGCTGTTGCAAGGTCGATTGGCAATGCTGCCGGATGCAGACCACAACCTGCTGATCAACGACCCACAGGCCTTCATCGACCAGCGCGTACAAAGCCTGTTCGATCCATTTGCCGGATTCAGTCTGGTGGCGAGTCAGGACGACTGGCTGGGCCTGACCGGACGAATTCAGAACGGGCTGCCGAAACAGGGCTCGGTCCAGCCGGATCTGGCCAGCGGCGCATTGATTGCCGTGGCCGATGACAAAAGCTGGGTATTGCTGCGCTCGCGCACTCGCAGCGATGCATTCGACATGCATCTGCCCACTCAGGTCGCAAACCTGCTGGACGCGGCTCGCGAACAGGCCAGACAGGTCGACGGCCAGTTACTGGCAGCCAGCGGCCTGTTGTATGCCGCCAATGGTCAGAAACAGGCCAGTCGGGAAATTACCTGGGTCGGTGGCGGTGCGACGCTGGGTATTCTGTTGCTGCTGTTGCTGGCTTTTCGTCGCTGGAAAGTACTCCTGGCCTTCGTGCCGGTACTGGTGGGCATGCTGTTCGGTGCCGTGACCTGCGTAGCCCTTTTTGGCAGCATGCATGTCATGACACTGGTGCTCGGTTCCAGCCTGATCGGCGTAGCCGTGGACTACCCGCTGCACTATCTGTCCAAAAGCTGGAGCCTGAAGCCCTGGCGAAGCTGGCCTGCCTTGCGCCTCACATTACCCGGTCTGAGCCTGAGCCTGATCACCAGTTGTATCGGCTATCTGGCCCTGGCCTGGACGCCATTTCCGGCCTTGACGCAAATCGCCGTGTTCTCGGCAGCCGGTCTGATCGGGGCCTATCTGACTGCGGTTTGCCTACTGCCTGCGCTGCTCGCCAAGGTCGAAATCCATCCCGCGCAATGGCCTCTGGCTCTGGCTCAACACCTGCTCGATTGCCGTGAAGCCTTGCTGCAACGCATCAGTACCCCCGTCCTGCTGGCAGTGCTGTTGGCGTTCTGCGCAACAGGCTTGTGGCAACTGACCACTCGAAACGATATCCGCCAGTGGGTTTCCGCGCCCCAGGCACTGACAGACGAAGCCCAGGCCATCGCCCGCATCACCGGCTATCAGCCCACCAGCCAGTTCTTCCTGGTTCGTGGCAAGGACGAGCAGCAATTACTGGAGCGCCAGTCGACACTCACTCAGCGACTGGAACAACTGGTCAATGTCGGCAAGCTGCAGGGCTACATGGCCCTCAATCAACTGGTCGCATCGCCCGCCGATCAGCAAGCCACACGCACTGCGCTCTCGCGGCTGGAGCCGCTTTGGCAGCCGTTGGTCCAACTGGGTGTGCCGGCCAGCGCATTGCAGACTGAAGTGGCCCGACTGCAAGCGCTGCCCACGCAAGATATCGACCTCGCCCTCGGCGGACCACTCAGCGAACCCTGGCGCACGCTCTGGCTCGGCCATGACGATAACGGCGTGGCCGGCATCGTAAGTTTGCGGGGCCTGAACGATCCCGCTCTGCTGAAGACTCAGGCGCAAGGGCTGGAAGGTGTGCAACTGGTGGATCGCCTGGGCGAACTCAACAGCGTCTTCGCCGCCACCCAGATCAGCGCCGCCGAACTGAAACTGCTTTCCTGTGTGCTGATCGTCCTGTTGTTGGTCCTGCCGTTCGGCCTCGGCGGAGCCTTGCGGATTGTCGCCCTGCCCTTGCTGGCAGCCTTGTGCAGCCTGGCAAGCCTGGGCTGGCTCGGACAGCCGCTGACCCTGTTCAGCCTGTTCGGCCTGCTGCTGGTGACGGCAATCAGTGTCGATTACGCCATTCTCATGCGCGAACAGATCGGCGGCGCTGCCGTCAGCCTGCTGGGCACCTTGCTGGCCGCCATTACCACCTGGCTTTCATTTGGTCTGCTGGCGATCTCAAGCACCCCGGCCATCAGCAATTTCGGGCTGTCCGTCAGCCTTGGGCTGGCTTTCAGCTTTATCCTTGCGCCCTGGGCCAGTCCGAAAAAGGAGCAGCGCTCGTGATGATCCTGCTGTTCTGGCTGATGGCGTTATTGGCGTTTGCCCTGGCAACACGGGCAGGCCAGCGGCTGGGGCTGATTCCCATCGTCAGCCAGTTGCTGCTGGCAACCTTTGGCCTGCCGCTGCTGATGCTGTTCTGGATAGAGCCGCACTGGCAACTGAGCGGTGCACAACTGGTATCGCCGGTCTGGCTCAAGACCTTGTACGGCCTGGCCTTCGCGATAGTCCTGGGGCATATCCTCAGCGATGTCATCGACGCCCGACTGGACCGCCAGAGCCTGAAAGTCGCAATCCCCAGCTTTCTGGTGCCCTTTGTCGCAGGTCTGGCCTGTGCGTTATGGCTGTTGCCGGATCAATCCTGGCTCGGTTCGCTGGCCATTGGACTGGTGTTCGCCATCACCGCGATCCCGGTGCTCTATCTCTATCTGCAACACATCGGCTACCCACCCCAGGCGACACGCCGTCTGGTGCAAACCGCGATCCTTATCGATCTGGCCTGCTGGAGCCTGTTCGCTCTGGGCCAGGGCAGCCTGAAACCCGCCAGTCTGTTACTGCCGTTGTTGGGAGCCTGCATTCCCTTGCTGTTTCGCCTGCTGGGCCTGCGCCAGCCGTTGCTCTACAGCGTGACGTTCTTTGCAATGCTGGTGGTAGCCGAGCACTACAGACTCAACGCACTGATCTTCGGCATTGGCTATCTGCTGTGCATGTCGCGCCTCGGGCAAACCTGGAGACTGCCGCTGCCTGACGCCCTGTTCAAACGCTTGCAGAACCAGCTGGCGATCCCGCTGCTGCTGACCTTCGGCATCGTGCAAATCGATATCCACAGTGCCATGAGCACCCTGAACGGGTTGCAACTGGCCGCGTTGATCGTCGTGCCCATCGCCAGCAAGATGCTGGGAAACTGGATCGGCCTGCGCTGGGCTCCCCCCTCTTTTGCAGGCGCAAGCCGCTGGCGCGAAAGCGTATTGCTGAATATTCGCGGGTTGAGCGAAATCGTCTTTCTCAATCTGCTGCTGCAACAGCAACTCATCGGTCCGGCGCTGTATTTCGCGCTGATGCTGATGAGCCTGCTGGCGACACTCATGCCTGCCCTGACCGGCATGGGTCGCAAACCGTTGCCGTCCTCCCTGAACATCGACCAACCGATAAGGAACTCTTGTGCCCCTCACTGACATGGAAAATCGGCAGGTTGTCGTCATTGGTGCCGGCCCTGCCGGGGCGATTGCTGCAGCGCTGCTCAAACGCAAGGGCCACGATGTTCTGATCATCGAACGCCAGCTATTTCCACGCTTCTCGATTGGCGAAAGCCTGCTCTCCCATTGCCTGGACTTCGTCGAAGAAGCCGGCATGCTCGAAGCGGTTGAAGCGGCCGGATTCCAGAAGAAGAACGGCGCGGCCTTTGCCGTCGGTGATCAGTACAGCGATTTCGATTTCGGTGACACATTCAGCAACGGCAAACCCACGACCTTTCAGGTACAGCGTGGCGAGTTCGACAAGCTGCTGGCCGATCAGGCAGCGCTGCAGGGCGTTGAAATCCGTTATCAGCAGGAAATCATCAACGCCGACTTCAGCGGTCCGCAACCGATCCTGAGCGTTCGTCGCGAAGATGGCAGCCAATACAGCGTACAGGCCCTGTTCGTGCTCGATGCCAGCGGTTATGGCCGTGTCCTGCCGCGTTTGCTGGATCTTGAAGCGCCGTCCGGTTTCCCGGTGCGTCAGGCCGTGTTCACCCACATCGAAGACCATATCGAAAGCCCGCCTTTCGATCGCGAGAAGATCCTGATCAGCATTCATCCCGAACATCGGGACGTCTGGTTCTGGACCATCCCGTTCAGCAATGGCCGCTGCTCCCTGGGTGTGGTGGCGTCGGCTGAGCGTTTCAAGGACAAATCGCAGGATCTGGACGCCTGCCTGCAAGCATTCGTCGATGAAACGCCACAGCTCAAGAAGGTGCTGAAAAATGCCGTCTGGGATACCCCGGCACGCACCATTGGCGGCTATTCGGCCAACGTCAAAACCCTGCATGGCCCGGGCTTCGCACTGCTGGGCAACGCGGCGGAGTTTCTTGACCCGGTGTTCTCGTCCGGCGTGACCATTGCCATGCGCTCGGCAAGCATGGCCGCCAATCTGCTGAGCCGACAATTGCAGGGTGAAAGCGTCAGTTGGGAGACCGAATTCGCCATCCCGCTCAAACGCGGTGTCGATACCTTCCGCGCCTATGTCGAAGGCTGGTATGACAACAGCTTCCAGGACGTCATTTTCTATCCCGACAGCACCCCGGACATCCGCCGCATGATCAGCGCAATCCTGGCCGGTTATGCCTGGGATGAACGCAATCCCTTTGTCAGCGAACCCAAACGCCGATTACGCATGCTGGCCGAGTTCTGTGCGAGTAACGCCTCATGAACCAGCCATTCCTGAGCGACAGCTATGTCGAAGAAACCCGCTTCGGTTTCTGGTTCCTGCGCAGCCACACCTGGCAGCATCACGTGCTGCGGGTTGCGATCAATGATCTGCGCACTCTGTTCAACGGTCAGCCGCCTGAAGCACCGGTGCTGCTGGATGCCGGCTGCGGGCAAGGCAAATCATTCCAGTACCTGCGCCAGGTCTTTGCGCCCTCACGTCTGCTGGGCGTGGATGCCGACCCGCACAGCCTCGACATGAGCCGCGAGGAGGCCCGCCGCCAGGGTATCGATGTCGAGCTGATCGGCAGTGATTGCGCCGCACTGCAACTGCCGGATGCCAGCGTCGACATGCTGTTCTGTCACCAGACCTTTCACCATCTGGTCGAGCAGGAAAAAGCCATTGCCGAGTTTTATCGCGTGCTGAAACCGGGTGGCTATCTGCTGTTCGCCGAATCCACCGAGGCCTATATCGATACCTGGGTGATTCGCTGGCTGTTTCGCCATCCCATGCATGTCCAGAAAAGCGCAGCGCAGTATCTGGAGATGATTCGCGGCCAGGGCTTCGAGTTTGAAGCAGAGAATGTCTCTTACCCGTATCTGTGGTGGAGCCGTGCAAAGGATTTCGGCTTGCTGGAGCGCCTGAAGCTGCTCAAGCCCAAGCCGTTCGGGCAGCGTGAGGAAACCCTGGTCAATGTCGTGGCCCGCAAGCCCCTGAACGGCGAGACGCCATGATCCGCGCATGGTTTTTCGTACTTCTGCTGCTGAGCGGCTGTGCCAGTCAGGCACCGCTGCCTGCGGCCATGCCGTCGTTGCAGTTACCGATGCAACTGCATATCCAGCGTGAGCAGGCCGATCAGCGCCAGGACTGGCTGCTGATCGTCCAGCATGAAAACGCCGGGTTGCGCTGGTCCTTGATGGACCCGCTGGGCATTCCCCAGGCACGCCAGTTGCTGATTCAGGGCAAGTGGCAGGCCGATGGTCTGCTGCCACCGAACCCGGAGGCTCGCGAACTGTTTGCAGCCCTGCTCTTTGCTCTGACACCGAATGAAAAACTGTCCATCAGTTATCCTGCTGCACAGAGTCAGGATGCGCAGCGCCGTCTCGATGACCGCTGGCGGGTTGACTACCGTTCTGCCAATGTCTTTACGCTGAAGCTCAAGGAAGGGCTGAGTTATGAAATCACCCCCTTGAATCTCGAGACTTCACAATGACTGCCTACCTCAATGCCATGGGGCTGATCTGTGCCCTGGGCAATGGTTCTGAAGAGGTGTCGCGCAAGCTGTTCGCTGCCGACAGTTCGGGGATGATTGCAGAGAACGGCTGGGTGCCCGACCGGGTCTTGCCAGTCGGCGCAATCAAAGATGCCCTGGCTCCCATCCCGGCGTCATTGAGCGCACAGGGCAGTCGCAATAATCGATTGTTGCTGACCGCCGCCCTGCAGATCGAAAGTGATATCCGCCAGGCTATCGAGCGTTATGGCTCCGAGCGTATCGGGGTCATTCTGGGTACCAGCACCTCGGGTATCGACGAAGCCAGCAACAGCATGGCGACCTGGCTGCGCGACCAGAGCTTCCCCGAGCATTACGACTATCAGCAACAAGAGTTGAGCGCACCGACGACCTTTCTGGCGTCCTGGCTGGAACTGCGCGGCCCGGCCTACGTGATATCCACAGCCTGCACCTCCAGCGCACGCGCCCTGCTCAGCGCACGACGGGCGCTGGACATGGGGCTGTGCGATGCCGTTCTGTGTGGCGGCGTGGACAGCCTCTGCAAACTGACACTCAACGGCTTTTCGGCGCTGGAAGCCATGTCGCAACAGCGCTGCAACCCCTTTTCAGTCAATCGTGATGGCATCAATATCGGCGAGGCGGCAGTCCTGTTCCTCATGACCCGTGAAGCCAGCGGTACACACTCGATTGCCCTGCTGGGCGCTGGTGCCAGTTGTGATGCTCATCATATTTCAGCGCCAGAACCCGGCGGTCGTGGTGCCCGGCAAGCCATGCAGCAGGCACTGGACAATGCACGCCTGGTTGCCGGGCAAATCGGTTACCTGAACCTGCACGGCACCGCGACCCAGCACAATGACGCCATGGAAAGCCTGGCCGTACAGGCGATATTTCCCGACGGTGTTTCGTGCTCCTCGACCAAGCCTCTCAGCGGCCATACCCTCGGTGCCGCCGGAGCCCTGGAAGTCGCTTTCTGCTGGCTCACTCTTGCACCGCAGAACAGTGAACGGGCCTTGCCTCCTCATCTGTGGGACGGCCAGGCCGATCCATTGCTGCCAACCCTGAACTGGGCACTGCCCGGGGCGCAGTTGCCCCCCACTGAATCCCGCTACCTGATGAGCAATTCCTTTGCTTTCGGCGGCAACAACATCAGCCTGATTATCGGAGATGCACCATGATCGACTGGCCGCTCGCCGAGTTGATTCCCCATGCTGCCGACATGATCCTTATCGATCAGGTCCTGAGCTTTGACGAAGAACAGATCCGGACCCGGGTCACCGTACGCCCCGATGGCTTGTTCAGCCAGGCGGACGGCAGCCTGCCAGCCTGGATCGGCGTAGAACTGATGGCCCAGAGCGTGGCGGCCTATGCCGGTTGCCAGGCCCGCCTCAAGGGCGAGCCCATACAGTTGGGCTTCCTGCTCGGCAGCCGAAAATTCGAATGCAACGTCGGGCATTTTCCGGCAGGCAGCGAACTGACGATCCAGGCCATACGCTCATTGCAGGACGACAGCGGCATGGGTGTCTTTGAATGCAACCTGACCGGCACGGACATCCAGGCCTTTGCACGCCTCAGTGTCTATTGCCCACCCAACGCCGACCAATACCTGACCGAAGGAGCCCTGGCATGACTGAATCGATACTGGTCACCGGCTCCAGCCGTGGCATCGGCCGCGCCATTGCGTTGCGTCTGGCCCAGGCCGGATACGATCTGGTCCTGCATTGCCGCAGTGGCCGCAGTGAAGCAGAAGCCGTTCAGGCAGAAATCGTCGCGCTGGGACGTCAGGCCCGCGTGCTGCAATTCGATGTGAGCGATCGTGCCACCTGCAAGAAGATTCTCGAAGAAGATGTTGAAAACCATGGCGCCTATTACGGCGTCGTGCTCAACGCCGGTCTGACGCGCGATGGTGCTTTTCCGGCTCTCAGCGAAGACGACTGGGATCAGGTGCTGCGCACCAACCTCGATGGTTTCTACAACGTGCTGCATCCAGTCATGATGCCGATGATTCGCCGACGTGCGGCAGGCCGGATCGTGTGCATCACGTCGGTGTCCGGCCTGATCGGTAATCGCGGGCAGGTCAATTACAGCGCTTCCAAGGCGGGGCTCATCGGTGCAGCCAAAGCCCTGGCTATCGAACTGGGCAAACGCAAGATCACCGTCAACTGCGTTGCACCGGGCCTGATCGATACGGCAATGCTGGACGAAAACGTGCCGGTGGACGAGTTGATGAAAATGATCCCCGCGCAGCGTATGGGCACACCGCAAGAGGTGGCTGGCGCGGTGAACTTCCTGATGTCTGCGGAAGCTGCGTATATCACTCGTCAGGTCCTGGCCGTCAACGGAGGCCTGTGCTGATGAAGCGTGTAGTCGTTACCGGCATGGCCGGCATTACTTCACTGGGCAGCGACTGGGCCAGCATCGAAGCCAACTTCACCGCCAACCGCAGCGGTATCCGGCGCATGGACGAGTGGGACCGTTTCCCCGAACTCAACACACGACTGGCCGGGCCTGTCGATGATTTCGCAGTACCCGAACACTGGACCCGCAAGCAGTTGCGCAGCATGGGCCGGGTATCGCGCATGGCGGTGGGTGCATCGGAAAAAGCCCTGATCGATGCAGGACTGCTCAATGACCCGATGATTCGCGATGGACGCATGGGCACTGCATGCGGCTCCTCCACCGGCAGCACCGACGACATAAAAGCGTTCGGGAACATGCTGCTCAACTCCGTTGCAGAAGGCCTGAACGCCAACTCCTATGTGCGGATGATGCCCCACACTACGGCAGCCAACATCAGCATCTTCTTCGGCCTGACCGGACGCCTGATCCCGACCTCCAGCGCCTGCACCAGTGGCAGCCAGGGCATCGGCTACGCCTATGAAGCGATCAAGTTCGGGCGCCTGCCACTGATGCTGGCAGGCGGTGCGGAAGAACTGTGCCCTACCGAAGCCATGGTCTTCGATGCGCTGTACGCCACCAGCCTGAAAAACGACGCGCCACACACCAGCCCAAGGCCTTACGACAGCGGTCGCGATGGCCTGGTGATTGGTGAAGGTGCCGGCATGCTGGTGCTCGAAGAGCTTGAGCATGCGCTGGCCCGGGGTGCGCATATCCATGCGGAGATCGTCGGTTTCGGCAGTAACGCCGATGGCGCCCACAGCACCCGCCCGGAGCAGATCACCATGCGCCGCGCCATGGAGCTGGCTCTGGAAGATGCGAACCTGCCGCCAGAGGCTGTCGGTTACGTCAACGGACATGGCACGGCCACCGAACAGGGCGATATCGCCGAAACCCTGGCGACCAGCAGCCTCTTTGGCCCGCGCATGCCGATCAGCTCGCAGAAGAGCTTTTTCGGTCACACGCTCGGTGCCTGTGGCGCTCTGGAGTCATGGTTCAGTATCGAAATGCTCAATCGCGACCGTTACATCCACACCCTCAACCTCGACAACATCGACCCGCAATGCGGCGAACTGGATTACCTGACCGGCGAACCCCGGCAGATGAGCCATGAGTATGTGATGAACAACAACTTTGCGTTTGGCGGGGTCAACACTTCGCTGATTTTCCGCCGCTGGCACTGAATAGATCGACCTACGGAGTAAAGGGAATGAATCTGATCCACCGCATCGTCGCCTTGATGGCTTTGGCCTTGTTGATTACAGGCTGTACCAGCAAGCCGGTGTACAACGCCAAGGAAAACTTCTCCAGCGAGAGGAGTTTCAGCAACGAGCAGATGAGCCGCGCCATCGTCACTGCGCTCAATGACCGCCAATGGACCGTGCAATCGATCAAACCGGGCATGATCAAGGCCGCCATCACCGTGCGTGGCCGTCATCACGCCGAGATCGATATTCCGTACACCCCGACCTCGTTTGAAATCGACTACCGCAGCAGTACCGGCCTGGACTACAAGGACGGCCAGATCCACCGTAACTACAACCGATGGATCAACCTGCTGCGTGAAAGAATCCTCAAGGAGCTGTCGATCAATCCAGGCATCCGGGACTTCAATGCGGGGCATCGTCAGTGACGACGTGATGATCTGGCGCAGGATGAACGCCAATCCTTGCGAGAGGGGGCTTGCCCGCGACGGGGCAAGACGCTATCTACCGGCCAGTCACCAGTTCAAAGAACGCCTTGGCCATTGGTGACTGTTCATCCTTTCTCTGTACCAGCCACACCGCGCTGGTGGCCGCCGGGTCCAGCAAGGTTCTATAGACCACGCCCTCGATGCGCATTCGCCGGTAGGACGCAGGCAGAACCGTTACACCCAGACCGGCTGCCACCAGCCCGATGATGGTCATGACCTCAACGGCCTCCTGAGTAATGAGCGGACTGAAACCGGCATCTCGCGCCAGTCCCAGTATCTGAGCGTACAAACCGCTGCCATAAGTGCGTGGGAAAAACACGAACGGCTCGGCGGCCAGCGCAGACATATAGAGTCCCTGCTCACTGCCCGCCGCCAAAGGATGGTCGGAGCGCAGAATCACCACCAGCGGTTCGCGCAGTAGCTCGAAAGACACCAGGGAATCCGGCAAAGCCAGCGGGCGCATGATGCCGACCTGTATTGATTTGTCCTCCAGTTGCTCGGAGACATCCTTGCTGGTCATTTCCTTCAGTGCCAGGTGCACGTCCGGGTAAGTCTGGCGAAAGGCAAAAATGGCTTTCGGGATACCGGAAGTGAAGGGAGCCGAGGCCGTGAAACCGACCTTCAACTCGCCAAGTTCGCCCAGTTGTGCACGCCGTGCCACATCGGCAGCCTTGTCGACCTGCGCCAATACACCCCGGGCCTCTTCGAGAAACAGTCGCCCGGCTTCGCTCAATTGCACCCTGCGATTGGTACGGTCGAACAGACGAACGCCGAGCTCCTGCTCCAGCATCTGGATCTGCTGGCTCAGTGGCGGCTGGGAAATACCCAGCATTTGGGCGGCACGACCAAAATGCAGCTCTTCGGCAACCGCGATGAAGTAACGCAGATGGCGCAATTCCATGCGGCCCCCAATCAAGTCGTTTTACATATCAAACAGGTCGAACAATATATTGGATTGAATCATTTGCGCGCTATATGCTTTTTTCATCACTTGCCTGCCGCGCTCCGAGGTCCATCGTGAACCCTGCCGTTGCCCCGCTTTCCACAGAACCACAGCCCGTAGTTGCCGCAGGCGAAAGCTATATCGAAAAGAACACACCGGCGTTCACGAAAACGGTGCTGGCACTGTTCGCCGGAGGATTCGCGACCTTCGCCCTGCTGTATTGCGTACAGCCGATGATGCCGCTGCTGTCTCAAGAGTTCTCGATCAATGCGGCACAAAGCAGCCTGATCCTGTCGGTTGCAACGGCAATGCTCGCCATTGGCCTGTTGGTTACCGGGCCGATTTCCGACCGGCTGGGTCGCAAGCCGGTGATGGTGCTGGCCTTGTTCTGCGCGGCGATATCCACCATTGCCAGTGCCCTGATGCCCACCTGGGAAGGCGTTCTGGTAACACGCGCACTGGTCGGCCTGTCCCTCAGCGGGCTGGCGGCAGTGGCGATGACCTACCTCAGCGAAGAAATCCATCCGCTGCACCTGGGTCTGGCCATGGGACTGTATATCGGCGGCAGCGCCGTCGGCGGCATGAGCGGACGACTGATCACCGGCGTGATGATCGACTATGTAAGCTGGCATACCGCAATGCTTTGCGTCGGAGGCCTCGCACTGGTTGCCGCGGCAGTTTTCTGGAGAATCCTTCCCGAATCCCGCAACTTCCAGCCCCGTTCACTGCATCCACGCAGCCTGCTGGACGGCTTCGTCCTGCAATTTCGCGATGCAGGCCTGCCTCTGCTGTTTCTGCTCGCCTTTCTGCTGATGGGCGCGTTCGTCACCCTGTTCAACTACATCGGCTATCGCCTGCTGACCGCGCCTTACAACCTGAGCCAGGCGGTAGTGGGCGTGTTCTCGATCGTTTACCTGTCGGGCATCTACAGCTCCGCACAGATCGGCGCACTGGGCGACAGGCTGGGACGACGCAAAGTGCTGTGGGCCGTGATCGTCATGATGCTGATCGGCCTGTCCATGACCCTGTTCACTCCGCTGCTGGTCGTCATTGTCGGCGTCTTGATCTTCACCTTCGGCTTCTTCGGCGCCCACTCCCTGGCCAGCAGTTGGGTCGGACGCCGCGCCGTCAAAGCCAGAGGCCAGGCCACTTCGCTGTATCTGTTCTGCTACTACGCCGGCTCAAGCGTGGCCGGAACCGGCGGTGGAGTGTTCTGGCATTACGCAGGCTGGAACGGCATCGGCCTGTTTGTCGGCGCACTGCTGCTGATCGCCCTGGCCGTGGCCTTGCGGTTGGCGAAGCTGCAGCCATTGGGGGCAAAGGTTTAGTCACAACCCGGAAGCTGGCAGACAGGGCAAGCCAAGGTACACTGACGCATCCGCCAGACTTGGTAAAGGAAACCGGCATGCGCCTCGACCATCTCCACCTACAGAATTTTCGTTGCTACGAAGATGCCCATTTTGACTTTCAGCCGGGGTTTAACCTTGTGGTCGGAGTCAATGGGAGTGGGAAGACGTCGTTGTTGCAGGGGGTGGCTGTGTCGCTCGTGCCGTTTGGCAACGCGATGGGATGCGAAGAAACTAATTTGCCTGCCGACGATGTGCGCTTCGCTATTGATAAGCACGAAGGGCGAAGCCGGTTTGAACGCAAACATCCTGTTTTCATAAAAGCCGAGGGTGATATTTTTGGCCTTGCGGACTGGGGAACGATAAAGCTGGCTGATATCTGGGAAGCAGGTATCAATCCATCATTCCTGACGCATATGGAAGAAGTGCATTCCAGGTGGAATGCGGGTGAAGATCTCAATCTACCGGTGCTGGTTTTTTATCGCGCCAATCGCCGGTGGAAAAGCGCTAACGTATCGGCAGAGTTTTCGGCACAACAGAAAATATCCCGCTTCGATGGCTACCTGAACTGGTTTGATGCCGTAGCTGACTTGCGCGACTTTGAAAGCTGGTTGATCGCCAGGACACTTGAACGTCTTCAGGACCGGCTGGACTCGAAATCCGACAGCGAGCCCGATGATGAACTCAAGTGGGTGAACCAGGCCATACAGCTCGCAATACCTGATGCGCTTGACCTCAGGTATGACTTGAGACTCCAAAGTCTGGTGGTAGATATGGGACTTGGAAAGACCGTCCCGTTCAACGATCTGAGTGATGGGCAACGCAGTCTGATTGCCCTGATAGCCGATATTGCGCGCCGCATGTGCATCCTCAACCCCCACATGGGTAAAGATGTTCTGAGCAATACAAATGGCATCGTGATTATCGACGAACTGGATATTCATCTTCATCCGGCCTGGCAACGAAATATTGCTCCGACGCTCAAGAAAGCCTTCCCGAAAGTGCAATTCATCGCCACTAGCCACTCACCTCAAGTTATTGGCAGTCTGCAACCAGAAGAAGTGATCCTGCTACATAACGGCGACAGTTCTCATCCAAGAGCAACCTACGGGCTGGACTCCAGCAGCATCCTGGCAGAGGTCATGGGCGTAGAGCAGCGCCTGCCTGAGATCGAAGAACTGCTCAACGAGATGTTTACCTCTCTGGAAAACAATGAGCTCGAAAAGGCCAGGCAACAACTCAAGGCTTTGAAGAAAAAGGCACCCGATCTACCCGAGTATGCAGGTGCTGAAGCGTTGCTCAGGCGCAAGGAGATCATTGGTCGATGAAGCGCGTAGTCAAAGGAACTGAACCTGCTTCGTTTACTCAATGGAAAGCCAGCGCAAACGAGGATTGGACACCGACTTACCCTACCCTGCAAAACCCGCAAAAGCGGGATTTGCACAACAGTTTGATGAAAGAACAGAACTTCTTTTGCTGTTACTGCGGCAGAGAGATAAACCTAGATAGCAGCCACATCGAACACTTCAGGCCACAAGAGGATTACGACACTCTGGCCCTGGAGTATGAAAATCTCCATGCATCCTGCCTGCGAGAAACCAAGCCGGGAAATCCGCTGCACTGCGGCCATCACAAGAGCAACTGGTTCGATGAAACGCTGCACATCTCACCAACCGATAACAACTGTGAGCAACGTTTCCGTTATCTGCTGACAGGCGTCATCCAGAAAGCGCAAGACACAGATGCAGCCGCAGCAATGATGATCGAGAAACTGGCCCTTGATATCGCCTACTTGAATCAACGACGTCAGTCAGCCATACGAAAAGTCTTCGATGATCAGTTCATAGCCGACGTCAGCGACAAGGAACTGCAAGACATCGTGAACGGGCTACGCTCGGCAACTCATGATAAACAGATAGCTTTTGATCACGTGGTTGCACGTTATGCCGAACAATTGCTGCTGTAATAACGAACCGCATGCCTGCAAATAAAAACGCCCGGTAAAAGCCGGGCGTTTTCATGACAGCAATAACGAATTACCGGTGATACTGCGCCGACAACTCATGCACCGCTTCGATAAAGGCACCCGCATTGGCCGGGTCGACTTCAGGGGTGATGCCGTGGCCGAGGTTGAAGACGTGGCCGGTGCCGCTGCCGTAGCTGGCGAGGATGCGTGCAACTTCCTGACGGATGGCTTCCGGGCGAGCATAGAGAACGGTCGGGTCCATGTTGCCTTGCAGCGCAACCTTGTTGCCGACACGCTGACGGGCTTGGCCCAGATCGCAGGTCCAGTCCAGGCCCAGTGCATCGGCACCGGCATCGGCAATGCTTTCCAGCCACAGGCCGCCGCCTTTGGTGAACAGGATGACCGGCACTTTGCGGCCATCGTGCTCGCGAATCAGACCACTGACGATCTTGCGCATGTAGGCCAGCGAGAATTCCTGATAAGCCGCAGCGGACAGGCTGCCGCCCCAGCTATCGAAAATCTGCACAGCCTGAGCACCGGCCAGGATCTGGCCATTGAGGTACGAGGTGACCGACTGCGCCAGTTTGTCGAGCAGCAGGTGCATGGCTTGCGGGTTTTCGTAGAGCATGGCCTTGGACTTGCGGAAGTCTTTCGACGAACCGCCTTCGACCATATAAGTGGCCAGCGTCCATGGACTGCCGGAGAAGCCGATCAGCGGAACACGGCCATTGAGCTCGCGGCGGATGGTGCTGACCGCATTCATCACATAGCCCAGGTCTTGCTGCGCATCGGGAATCGGCAGGGCTTCGATGTCGGCCAGGGTGCTGACGGTTTTCTTGAAGCGCGGACCTTCGCCCGTCTCGAAATACAGGCCAAGGCCCATCGCATCGGGAACGGTCAGAATATCGGAGAACAGGATCGCGGCATCCAGCGGATAACGATCCAGAGGCTGCAGCGTGACTTCGCAAGCGAACTCGGCGTTCTTGCACAGACTCATGAAATCGCCCGCCTTGGCGCGGCTGGCGCGGTATTCAGGCAAGTAGCGACCGGCCTGACGCATCATCCAGACAGGAGTGACGTCTACGGGTTGCTTGAGCAGGGCACGAAGGAAACGGTCGTTCTTCAGGGCAGTCATGTCGGCATCCGCAAAAAAAGTGCGGGCATTTTCTCAGAGCTCGACACAAAAGGCACGGCAAGAGCGGTTTCTTTTCTCTATCGGGGCGATTGGTCGCACCGACAGCTGCAAGCTACAAGCCATTAGCTGCAAGCCAGAAGCAGATAAAGCCTGCCTTTGCTTCTAGCTTGCCGCTTACTACTTGTAGCTTGTAGCTGGCGTCCTTAGACGCCCAGATAATCCAGAATCCCTTCCGCCGCGTTACGGCCTTCGAAGATTGCAGTGACTACCAGGTCGGAGCCGCGCACCATGTCGCCGCCCGCGAAGATTTTCGGGTTGCTGGTCTGGTGCTTGAATTGCGCCTGCTCCGGAGCGATGACACGGCCCTGGCTGTCGGTGTTGATGCCGAACTGCTCGAACCATGGTGCCGGGCTTGGACGGAAACCGAACGCGATGACCACGGCGTCAGCCGGGATGATTTCCTCGGAACCCGGAATCGGCTCTGGGCTGCGGCGACCGCGGGCGTCAGGTTCGCCAAGGCGAGTCTCGACCACTTTCACACCTTCAACCTTGCCTTCACCGACAATGGCGATTGGCTGGCGGTTGTAGAGGAATTTCACACCCTCTTCCTTGGCGTTCTTCACTTCCTTGCGCGAACCTGGCATGTTTTCTTCGTCGCGGCGATAGGCGCAGGTCACCGACTTGGCACCCTGGCGGATCGAGGTACGGTTGCAATCCATCGCGGTGTCACCACCGCCCAGCACTACGACCTTCTTGCCTTTCATGTCGACGAAATCTTCCGGCGACTTCTCGAAGCCCAGATTGCGGTTGACGTTGGCGATCAGGAAGTCGAGCGCATCGTGTACGCCCGGCAGCTCTTCACCGGCAAAACCGCCTTTCATGTAGGTGTAGGTGCCCATGCCCATGAACACGGCATCGAATTCTTCCAGCAGTTGATCGACGGTGACGTCCTTGCCGACTTCGGTATTGAGGCGGAACTCGATACCCATGCCGGTGAACACTTCACGGCGATTGCTCAACACGCTTTTCTCAAGCTTGAACTCGGGAATGCCAAAGGTCAGCAGACCACCGATTTCCGGGTTCTTGTCGAAGACCACCGGCGTCACGCCACCGCGCACCAGCACGTCGGCACAACCCAGGCCCGCCGGGCCTGCACCAATGATCGCGACACGTTTGCCGGTCGGCACAACGCGAGACATGTCCGGACGCCAGCCCATGGCGAATGCGGTGTCGGTGATGTACTTCTCGACCGAACCGATGGTGACGGCACCAAAACCGTCATTGAGGGTGCAGGCACCTTCACACAGACGATCCTGAGGGCATACGCGACCGCAGACTTCCGGCAGGGTATTGGTCTGATGCGACAGCTCGGCGGCCGCCAGGATATTGCCTTCGGACACCAGCTTCAGCCAGTTGGGGATGAAGTTGTGGACCGGGCATTTCCATTCGCAATACGGGTTGCCGCAACCCAGGCAACGGTGAGCCTGATCGGCCGACTGCTGGGGCTTGAAGGGCTCGTAGATTTCCACGAACTCTTTCTTGCGCTGGCGCAGCAGCTTCTTCTTCGGATCTTTACGTCCGACCTCGATGAACTGGAAGTCGTTACTGAGACGTTCAGCCATTTGTAGCCTCTTCGCGGCAGCTTCAAGCGACAAGCTTCAAGCTGCAAGAAATCAAATTCTGTTCAATTCACAGGGCTGCAAGCTTGTAGCTTCAAGCTTGCAGCTTGTGGCTGTCTTATTGCGGATTCGCCCGGGTGCTGGAGAGCAGCGACTTCAGGTTGGCAGCCTTGGGCTTGACCAGCCAGAAACGGCGCAGGTAGTCGTCCAGGTTTTCGGCCAGGTTACGACCCCACTCACTGCCGGTTTCCTCGACATACTCGTTCAGCACGCTTTGCAGGTGAGTACGATAGGCTTCCATCGACTCGCCGCTGATGCGCTGAATCTCGACCAGCTCATGGTTGACCTGGTCAACGAAGGTGTTGTCCTGGTCGAGCACGTAGGCGAAACCGCCCGTCATCCCGGAACCGAAGTTGTAGCCGGTCTTGCCAAGGACGCAGACGAAACCGCCAGTCATGTATTCGCAGCAGTGGTCGCCAGTACCTTCCACGACAGCATGAGCCCCCGAGTTACGCACTGCGAAGCGCTCGCCCGCTGTACCGGAAGCGAACAGCTTGCCACCCGTCGCACCGTACAGGCAGGTGTTGCCCACGATGGCGCTTTCGTTGGTCTTGAACGGGCTGCCTTTGGGCGGAACGATGACCAGCTTGCCAGCGGTCATGCCTTTGCCGACGTAGTCGTTGGCATCGCCTTCCAGATACATGTTCAGGCCACCGGCGTTCCACACACCAAAGCTCTGACCGGCAGTGCCTTTGAAGCGGAAAGTGATCGGCGCCTTGTTCATGCCCTGGTTACCGTGCAGCCTGGCGATTTCACCGGAGATCCGCGCGCCGATGGAACGGTCGCAGTTGCAGATATCCAGCTCGAACTCGCCGCCACTCAAGGATTCGATGGCAGGTTTGGCCATCTCCACCATTTTCTCGGCCAGCAGGCCCTTGTCGAACGGCGGGTTACGGTCCACCAGACTGAACTGCGGCTTGTCGGCAGGCACGTGGTCGCTGCCCAGCAGAGGCGTGAGGTCCAGGTGCTGCTGCTTGTCGGTTTCGCCCGGCAGGATATCCAGCAGGTCGGTACGGCCGATCAGCTCTTCCAGCGAGCGAACGCCCAGCTTGGCCAGCCACTCGCGGGTTTCTTCAGCCACGTAGGTGAAGAAGTTGATCACCATATCGACGGTGCCGATGTAGTGATCCTTGCGCAGTTTGTCGTTCTGGGTCGCTACGCCGGTGGCGCAGTTGTTCAGATGGCAGATACGCAGGTATTTGCAGCCCAGCGCAATCATCGGCGCCGTACCGAAGCCGAAGCTTTCGGCACCGAGAATGGCCGCCTTGATCACGTCCAGACCGGTTTTCAGACCACCGTCGGTCTGTACCCGGACCTTGCCGCGCAGGTCGTTGCCGCGCAAGGTCTGGTGAGTCTCGGCCAGACCAAGCTCCCACGGCGCACCGGCGTACTTGATCGACGTCAGAGGCGAAGCGCCTGTGCCGCCGTCGTAACCGGAAATGGTAATCAGGTCGGCATAAGCCTTGGCGACACCCGCAGCGATGGTGCCAACGCCTGCTTCTGCTACCAGCTTGACCGATACCAGTGCCGACGGGTTGACCTGTTTCAGGTCGAAAATCAGCTGCGACAAGTCCTCGATGGAGTAGATGTCGTGGTGCGGCGGAGGCGAAATCAGGGTCACGCCCGGTACGGCATAGCGCAGCTTGGCGATCAGACCGTTGACCTTGCCGCCTGGCAGCTGCCCGCCTTCACCCGGCTTGGCGCCTTGTGCGACCTTGATCTGCAACACATCGGCATTGACCAGATACTCAGGCGTCACGCCAAAACGGCCAGTGGCGATCTGTTTGATCTTGGAGCTGCGGATGGTGCCGTAGCGCGATGGATCTTCGCCGCCCTCACCGGAGTTGGAACGGGCACCCAAACGGTTCATCGCTTCGGCCAGGGCTTCGTGAGCTTCCGGCGACAGCGCACCGAGGGAAATCCCGGCGGAGTCGAAACGCTTGAGGATGTCGCTCAGCGGCTCGACATCGTCGATGCTCAGCGGCTGGTCGAGGGTCTTGACCTGGAACAGGTCGCGAATCATCGACACCGGACGCTTGTCCACCAGCGAGGTGTATTCCTTGAACTTGCTGTAGTCGCCCTGCTGCACGGCGGCTTGCAGGGTGTTGACCACGTCCGGGTTGTAGGCGTGATATTCGCCACCGAACACGAACTTGAGCAGACCACCTTGCTGGATCGGCTTGCGCGGACTCCAGGCTTCGGCTGCCAGAGCCTTCTGCTCGGCTTCGATATCGACGAAACGGGCACCTTTCAGGCGGCTCGGTACACCACGGAAGCTGAGGTCGCAGACTTCCTCGGACAGGCCGATTGCCTCGAACAGTTGCGCACCACGATAGGACGCAACGGTGGAGATCCCCATCTTCGACAGAATCTTGAGCAGGCCCTTGGTGATGCCTTTGCGGTAGTTCTTGAAGACTTCGTAAAGATCGCCCAGCACTTCACCGGTACGGATCAGATCGCCCAGCACTTCGTAGGCCAGGAACGGATAGACCGCCGAAGCACCGAAGCCGATCAGCACGGCAAAATGATGCGGGTCACGGGCCGTCGCGGTTTCAACCAGGATGTTGCTGTCGCAACGCAGCCCTTTTTCGGTCAGACGGTGGTGAACCGCGCCAACCGCCAGGGAGGCGTGAGCAGGCAGTTTGCCCGGAGCGATATGACGGTCGCTCAGCACCAGCAGGGTACGGCCGGCACGGACAGCTTCTTCGGCCTGATCGGCAATGTTGCGAATCGCCGCTTCCAGACCGACGCTTTCGTCGTAGTTCAGGTCGATGATATGACGCTCGAAACCCGGACGCTCCAGGTTCATCAGCGAACGCCACTTGGCCGGGGAAATGACCGGCGAGCTGAGAATCACACGCGAGGCATGCTCGGGCGACTCCTGGAAAATGTTGCGCTCGGCACCGAGGCAGATTTCCAGCGACATGACGATGGCTTCACGCAGCGGGTCGATCGGCGGGTTGGTCACCTGCGCGAACTGCTGACGGAAGTAGTCGAATGGCGAGCGCACGCGACGCGACAGCACAGCCATCGGCGTGTCGTCGCCCATGGAACCGACCGCTTCCTGGCCCTGCTCGCCCAGCGGACGCAACACCTGATCACGCTCTTCGAACGTGACCTGATACATCTTCATGTATTGCTTGAGCTGATCACTGTTATAGAAAGCCGAACCGTGGTCGTTGTCTTCCATGGTCGCCTGAATGCGCAGAGCGTTCTTGCGCAGCCATTGCTTGTACGGATGGCGCGACTTCAAGCGGTTGTCGATGGCATCGGTGTCGAGGATCTGACCGGTTTCGGTATCCACCGCAAAGATCTGGCCAGGTCCGACACGGCCCTTGGCAATGACATCGTCGGGCTTGTAGTCCCAGACGCCGATTTCCGACGCCAGGGTGATGTAGCCGTTCTTGGTGGTGACCCAGCGAGCCGGGCGCAGACCGTTACGGTCGAGCAGACAGACCGCATGGCGACCTTCGGTCATCACGATACCGGCCGGACCATCCCACGGCTCCATGTGCATGGAGTTGTACTCATAGAACGCCCGCAGATCGGGGTCCATGGTTTCGACGTTCTGCCACGCTGGCGGAATGATCATCCGCACACCACGGAACAGGTCGATGCCGCCGGTGACCATCAGCTCGAGCATGTTGTCCATGCTCGACGAGTCGGACCCCACACGGTTGACCAGCGGGCCGAGCTTTTCCAGATCCATCAGGTCGTTGGTGAACTTGGTACGACGTGCCTGTGCCCAGTTACGGTTGCCGGTGATGGTGTTGATCTCGCCGTTGTGGGCGAGGAAGCGGAATGGCTGGGCCAGCGGCCATTTCGGCAGGGTGTTGGTCGAGAAACGCTGGTGGAACACGCAGATCGCGGTTTGCAGGCGCTCGTCGCTCAGGTCGGGGAAGAATGCCGTCAGGTCGCGCGGCATCATCAGACCTTTGTAGATGATGGTCTTGTGCGAAAAGCTGCAGACGTAGTGGTCGGCATCGGCGGCGTTGGATACCGACGAACGGCGACGGGCACTGAACAGCTTGATGGCGAATTCCTGATCGCTCAGGCCTTCGGCACCGATGAATACCTGCTCGATCTTCGGCAGGCGCTCAAGAGCCAGACGGCCCAGAACGCTGGTATCGACCGGCACCTGACGCCAGCCGACCAGAGTCAGGCCTTCAGCGAGGATTTCGCGATTCATGTTCTCGCGAGCGATATCGGCCTTGGCGTCATCCTGGTTGAGGAAAACCATGCCCACGGCATATTGGCGGGGCAGATCGACACCAAAGTGATCCTTGGCGACCGCACGCAGGAAGGCATCGGGCTTCTGAATCAACAGACCACAACCGTCACCGGTCTTGCCGTCGGCGTTGATACCGCCACGGTGGGTCATGCAGGTCAGGGCTTGAATAGCCGTCTGCAACAGGTGATGACTGGGCTCGCCCTGCATATGAGCGATCAGGCCGAAGCCGCAGTTATCCTTGAATTCATCTGGTTGGTATAGACCGGCTTTCATAGACACTTTCTCACCAGGCTGCCTCTATGCGAGGCAAATCTCTTTTCAATTCAATCAATTACCTGTCACGCCGAACGTACGCCGGCTTCGGAGAGGCAAAACGGAGGTCATTGTACACAGCGACACAAAGGCCCACAAATTTAACGGCGAAAAGCCGAAAATCAATGTCGCATTTATGAAGGTTTTATAGTTGAGCACTGTGCTAGTCAAAGTATTTTTCAATATTCTGACCGAAGCGACTGAAACGACAGGGCGTTTGTAACGCAGACACCGCAAGGCGTGCCGCCAGAAGCGGCACGTCAGGGCAGGTGAAATCAGGTTTGCCGGGTGAGCGGCCTGGATAAGGCCGCTGCGACTTCAGCGAGTGGCGCCAAGCTCTTGTTGGATGCTGGCGACAGTACGGGGCCAAGGTTTACCAGCCTGAACCTTTGCTGGCAAGACTTTGATGGCTGCAAGGGCAGCAGCGCGGTCCGAAAAATTACCGTATGTCACGACATACAGGGGCTTGCCCTGCAATGTTTTCTTGAAATAACGGTACTCGCCGCCCTGCTCGGCCACATAGGCCTGGGCCGTCGCTTCCGAGCTGGTGCCCAGGATCTGCACCACATAATGCCCAGGCGCCTGACCGCTGTACCAGTTGCCACCGGCAGCCGGTTTGGCAGCGGCAGCGGCCGGTTTTTCAGCAGGTTTGGCGGCTGGAGCCGCAGCAGGGGCCGGCTTGGCCGTGGCGACCTGGGTCGGAGCTGGCGCAGGCTTGGCGGCCGGAGCTGGCGGGACCACCGGCGTTGCCGCCGCAGGAGCCGGAATGGAAGAGCGAGGCACGGCACCGGCCTGCGCACCCGCAGGTGGCGCGGTGGTGGTTACCGTGGCCGGCTGGGCTGGCGAGCCCATTGGCACAGCATCCTCGTCGCTGTCGCCAGCACCTGCCGCTTCGGCCAGAGGGCCGCGCATCACAGGTTGCGAGTTACCCACCAGCGGCAGAGGCATCGGCTGCGAGTTACCCGCAAACTCGATGGCCGGACCACCATTATTGGATTGCTGGTTCGCAGGCGTGCCCTGACCCAACGGCAACTGGGCCTGGGCCGGAGCATTGGCTGGCGCGGCGCTCTTGTCGCCACGGCCAGGGATCAGCACTGCGGCTGCCACTGCGACCACGACAACTGCGCCAAGGGCCAGTACGTGTTTTTTCGGCATGTTGAACCCCACACTTGGGCGCTTGACCGCGGAACGACTCGCGATCATCGCCTCGATCATTGAATCGCGGGCAACCTGGTTGATATTCCCAGGCCAGCCATCGGACTGTTCATGGATATCGGTAATCTGCTCGGCAGTGAACAACGCGATTCCTTGCCCTGCACCTTCCAGACGTTGAGCCAGATATTCCCGGGTTTCTTCTTCGGTATAAGGTTGCAACTCGATGACATGAAAGCGCTCGCCTTCGACATCGCCCTGCAGGTCGGCACACAGTTGATCGAGACGGTCGATCAGCGACGGCTCGCCAAACAGGAACACATGCGGACGCCCCTCGGGCGTGCCTGCGGCCAGACCCAGCAACGCTTCGAGCGCCGAATCGCCAAGTTGTTCCGCATCGTCCACCAGCAGATAGACTTCCTGACCGGTCAGCGCGAGCTGTACGATCTGCGCCAGAATCGCCTGCATTTCAGCCTGGGCGACGATCAACGCCTGGGCGACCTGTTGCAGTACGCCTGCCGCGTCGCTGGCACCACGCGCCGAAATGACCACGCTCTGCACCGACTGCTTGTTGGTGCTGGCTACCAGCGCCTGGCGCAGCAGGGTCTTGCCGCTGCCCTGAGGGCCGGTCACGGCAAGCAGCAACTGGCTGTAACGAGCCAGGTGATGGAGCTGACCCAGCACCGACTTGCGCTGGGCAGGGAAAAACTTGAAGCCAGGTACCCGCGCCGCAAAGGGGTCATGACTCAACTGATAATGGCCGAGGAAAGCCTCGTCGGCATGCAAACTAGTCATGGGTTTTCCGTTAACCTCTAAGCTGATCCACCAGAGCGCGGTAATCCGCCCTCAGAGTGGCCTGTAGTACTTCTTTTGGATAATCGTCCGTGATAACCGCTTCACCCATCTGACGCAGGAGCACCAGACGCAGGCGACCATCGATCACTTTCTTGTCGATCGCCATGTGTTCAAGAAAATCGTTTTCCGTCATTTCCTGTGGCGGCACGACCGGCAGACCGGCACGCTGCAACAGGCGGATACCGCGATCACGCTCCTGGGTGGTGATCCAGCCAAGACGCGAAGACATATCCAGAGCCATGACGGTACCGGCGGCAACCGCCTCGCCATGCAGCCAGACACCATAGCCCATATGGGTTTCGATGGCGTGGCCGAAAGTGTGGCCCAGGTTCAGGGTTGCCCTGACACCGGACTCCCGCTCATCGGCGCCCACTACCAGCGCCTTGGCGGCACACGAACGCTCGATGGCGATGGTCAGGGCTTCCTGGTCCAGGCCGCGCAACCGGTCGATATGCTCTTCGAGCCAGGTCAGGAAAGGCTCGTCGCAGATCAGGCCGTACTTGATGACTTCGGCCAGCCCGGCGGACAGTTCACGCTCGGGCAGGGTGTTGAGTGTGGTGGTATCGATCAGCACGACACTGGGCTGATAGAAAGCCCCCACCATGTTCTTGCCCAACGGGTGGTTGATGCCGGTCTTGCCGCCTACCGACGAATCCACCTGGGACAGCAGCGTGGTCGGGATCTGGATGAAGTTCACGCCACGCTGGTAACAGGCGGCAGCAAATCCGGCCATGTCGCCGATCACACCGCCACCGAGGGCGATCACGGTCGTGCGGCGGTCGTGACGTGCCGTGAGCAGGCCGTCGAAGATCAGTTGCAGGGTTTCCCAGTTCTTGAACGCTTCGCCGTCGGGCAGCACTACGGACTGGACGTTGTAGCCCACCAGAGTTCGTGTCAATCGTTCGAGATAGAGAGGAGCCACCGTGGTATTGGAAACGATAGCCACCTGCCGTCCGACGATATGCGGAATCAGGAGCTCAGGCTTGTCCAGAAGACCTTCGCCAATATGAATCGGGTAGCTACGCTCACCAAGCTCGACCTTAAGTGTCTGCATGTGTCCCCACATTGATTACCGATTGGGCGCTGCGCATGTTTTTTCGTGCGCCAGGACAGCCAGTGGCTGTCGCTGTTTTGATGGTCGCCGAGGATAGCGCATTTTCGTCTGCGCTTTAACGGGGAGGAAGCTCTGCCAAGCGGGCAAGTATGTCAAGAACGACCATACGGGGTGGCCGTTCATCGGTTTCAACCACCAGATCGGCGATTTCCCGATACAGCGGGTCACGAATGGCCAGCAACTCGCTCAGAACCCGGGCCGGATCGGCAGTGCGCAACAATGGGCGATTGCGGTCACGGGCCGTGCGCCCGACCTGCTGTTCGACCGATGCATGCAGATACACCACACGCCCACCGGCATGCAGTGCCTGACGGTTTTCGCTGCGCATGACCGCTCCGCCGCCCGTCGCCAGAACGAGGCCATCGGCTTCACACAGCTCAGCAATCATCGCCTGCTCACGGTCGCGAAAGCCCGGCTCGCCTTCCTTGTCGAAAATCCACGGAATATTTGCGCCCGAGCGCAACTCGATTTCCTTGTCGGAATCCTTGAAAGGTAGGCGCAGCTCTTTGGCAAGCAAACGGCCGATGGTGCTTTTACCAGCCCCCATCGGCCCTACAAGTATTAAATTTCGCACAGAATCAACGACTCACAGCAATCGCCTGGTTGTTCATGATACGCGGAGTCAGAAATACCAACAGCTCGGATTTCGCTTCTGAAACCGTATCTCGACGGAAAAGGCGGCCAAGATACGGTACATCGCCAAGAAATGGCACTTTCTCTACAACTTTACTTTGCGTATTGGAGAACACGCCACCGATCACGATAGTCTCGCCATCGGAAACCAGCACCTTGGCATTGACCTCGTTTTTCTTGATCGGAGGTACACCGAGCACGGCATTGAGGTAGTCCGGCTCATCCTTGGTGACCTTGACCTCCATGATGATGCGGTTGTCCGGCGTGATCTGCGGCGTCACTTCCAGCGACAGGGACGCTTCCTTGAAACTCACGGTTGTCGCGCCGCTGGAGCTGGATTCCTGATAAGGGATTTCCGTACCTTTGAGGATCTTGGCGGTTTCCTTGTCGGAAGTGACCACTTTGGGCTGGGAGACGATTTCACCGTTGCCGGTCTTCTCCATCGCGCTCAGCTCAAGATCGAGCAGGGTATTGTTGGTAACGAAAGCGATGCCGATCCCGGAAGTGGCACTACCGGCACCCAGGTCGACGAACGGAGTGTTGGCACTCAGGTCACTGCCGGTATTGCCCGCTTCGTCGCCGTTATCGTCCAGACCATAGGTATTCCAGTTGCCGCTGCCGACCTTGGTCCCGCCCCAGCGCACACCCAGCGCCTTGTCGTAATCGACGTTGGCTTCGACGATGCGCGCCTCGATCATCACCTGACGTACCGGAATATCCAGCTGGGACACGATGCGGCGCAACTCGTCGAGCCGGTCCTGGGTCTGGTAGGCAATGATGTTGTTGGTGCGCTCATCCACGGTGATAGAACCGCGCTCGTCGGCTTTCGACTCGACACTGGTTACCGACTGGAACAGCTTGGCGATGTCGGCGGCCTTGGCGTAGTTGACCTGCAGCAGCTCACGACGCAACGGTGCCAGTTCGGAAATCTGCTTGAGGGATTCCAGCTCCTGACGTTCACGGGCAGCGATTTCGTCAGCCGGCGCGACCAGCAGGACACTGCCGACCTTGCGCTTGTCCAGGCCCTTGGTCTTGAGCACCAGATCCAGCGCCTGATCCCACGGCACGTTCTGCAGGCGCAAGGTAATACCGCCCTGAACCGTGTCACTGGCCACCAGGTTCAGGTTGGTGAAGTCAGCGATCAGTTGCAGCACCGAACGCACATCGATGTCCTGGAAGTTCAGCGACAGCTTTTCACCGGTGTAGACCGGCTTGTCGGCAGCGCGGCGATCCAGGTCTTCGTTGGTCAGGGGACGCACACTGATGGTCAGCTTGTTTTCGGTCTGGTAGGCCGAGTAATCGAAAGCGCCCGAAGGCTCGATGCTGATGCTCGCCTTGTCGCCGGAAGTCGCGGCTGTCACGAACTGCACAGGAGTGGCGAAATCCTTGACGTCCAGCCTGACACGCAGCGGCTCGGGCAACTGGGTCTTGGCGAAGTCGACACGAATCTTGCCGCCCTGCTCCTGAATGTCCGGAGAAATGCCCGGGCTGCTCAGATCGATGACCACATTGCCTTCGCCCAGCTCACCGCGCTGGAAGTCGATATTCCGGATCGCTTTCGCGCCAGCCGACACGTATGGACGGGCCGCTGCGGGAGCGGGCGTCGGGACTGCGACTCGTGGCGCACCCATGGCTGTGCTCGGCTGGGAAGACTGCGCAGCGGCAGCGCCCTGGCCGACCACCACAAACAGGTTGTTGCCTTCGACACGCGAGCTGTAGGGAGACAGCGTCGTCATGTTGATGATGACCCGCGTGCGGTCCTGGGCCTGAACCACCACGACACTGCGCGCATTGCCCGAACCCAGATCACGACTCTTGGTTGCCAGCTGGCTGGTCACACCCGGCAGGTCCAGAGCGATACGCGCCGGCTGCTCGGTGGTATAGCCGCGCGGCGCAGGAACCGGAGAATCGAAGGAAAGCTTCAATTCGATCCGGTCGCCTGGCAAGGCTGCGACATCCAGCGTTTTGAGATTGGCTGCCTGGAGAACCGGCGAAAGCATCGCTATCCCTAGCGAAACGCCGATAATCGAGAGAATCCTGATCATGATGAATTTCCGTTGTGCGGTGTTAAGCATGCTTGGCCTTGCCCACTTCATGAGCGTTCTTTGAGGGAAATACTGCGCGGCCTTTCAAGCCAGGCCCCCTCTCCATCAGGAACTATTTCAATGACATCGACCTGCGCATCGCTGACCGACACAATCCGGCCGTTATTGCGGCCCAGATAATCACCCACCTTTACGCGATGTACCCCTCCGGCACCGCGCAACAAGGCGAATGTACCCGATTCGTTGCCGATGGTTCCGACCATCTCGAAGGATTCGATGTTGAACCCTTCGAGAAACTGCTTGACCCGCGTCTCGTCCGGCTTGACCAGCCGTGAGCCTTTCTGGCGATTGAGCAGATCGATCTTCACCGGAGGCTGGAACGGACTGCGCAGGTTGGCCGCGTTATAGGTAAAGGTTTCATAGGGGCGGAACTTGGGCAATGGATCGATATTGCCCGAAGGACGCGCCTTGACGTCATTGACGAAGGCAGTGAGGTCGGCGAATTCCTGATCGTTATCGCACCCGGCCAGCCCCATCAGAACCATACTGACGCACAACAGTCGCGCCGCCCTCATTTCTTCAGCCCTTCATCGTTGTAGCGGTAGGTCTTGGCCAGAATGTTCATGCGCAGCTTGGTCTGGGATTTCGGGTCGACCGGTTTGATCTCGAAGTCATGCAGCGTCACGATGCGCGGCAGACTGGCAACGCCACTGACGAACGTCGCCAGGTCGTGATAACCGCCCACGACCGTGATCTGGATAGGCAACTCGATATAGAACTGCTGAACCACCTCGGGCAGCAGCTTGATTTCCTCGAACTCCAGACCGCTTCCCAGGCCTGTACGGGTGATGTCTTCGAGCAGGCCCGGCACTTCGGTATCGCTGGGCAATTGCCGCAACAGTGCGCCGAAGGTGTTTTCCATCTCTTCCATCTGCTTCTTGTAAGGCTCCAGGTTCGCGGCCTGGAAAGCCTTGGTCGACACCTGCTCGCGCAGCATCAGCTCATTGGCCTGAGCACCTTCGAGCCGGGTTTCCAGCTCCTGGATGAAAAAGAAATAACCCAGTGCAAACACCAGCACCATCACCAGCACACCGGCGATGGCCTTGACCGCTGCAGGCCAGGAGCCCAGGTTGTTGAGATCCAGGTCATTGAGATCGACCTTGCGAAGCCCTTCCAGCCATTCGGCAAAGTTCATGGCTTGGCTCCTTCAACCACAGCAGCAGGCTGGGTCTGACGGACGGTCAGTTGAAAGACGTTCGCCTGATCCACGGCACCCGCCGTGGTCGCCTTGACCTCGGTCAGGCTCGGCGAGGCCAGCCAGTCGGAGGCCTCCATATTACGCATCAGGTCCGAAACCCGGTTGTTGGACTCGGCAGCCCCGCTGATGGAAATCAATTTGTCGGTCATTTTGACATCTGAAAAATAAACGCCATCGGGCAAGGTCCGCGCCAGTTGATCGAACACCCGGCCAATGATCGGGCGGTTGCCCTGCAGGTCCTGGATGATCTTCATTCGCTCCAGCAGCTGTTTGCGCCGGGCTTTCAAGTCGCTGATTTCCTTGATACGGATATCGAGCTGGGCGATTTCCTTCTGGATGAATGCGTTGCGCGCTTCCTGATAAGTGATCGCGTTGTTGATATAGCGATCGAGCAGAAACAGCGCGCCCACCGAAAACACCAGCACACCGGCCAGCACGGTCAGAAAGCGTTTCCTGCGCTCTTCGCGAAGCTCTTCACGCCACGGTAAAAGGTTGATCCGTGCCATTAGTCGAAGCTCCTCAAGGCGAGACCGCAAGCGATCATCAAGGCCGGAGCATCACTGGCCAGTGCACCGGCGTTGACCTTGGAGCTCAAGGCCATGTCGGCAAAGGGGTTGGCAACCAGGGTTGGCGTACCAAGACGTTTCTGGATCAAGTGTTCAAGCCCTGGAATGGAAGCCGTACCGCCTGCCAGCATGATGTAGTCCACGGTGTTGTACTGCCCGGCAGCAAAGAAAAACTGCAGCGAGCGAGACACTTGCTGCACCAGTGCATCCTTGAAAGGATTCAACACTTCACTGACGTAATCGTCGGACAGCCCGCCCTGCTTCTTCGCAAGCCCCGCCTCTTCCATGGACAGGCCATAGCGACGCTGGATTTCCTCGGTCAGCTGGCGACCGCCGAACAGTTGCTCACGGGTATAGATGATGCGCCCGTGATGCAGCACGCTCAGGGTGGTCATGGTCGCACCGATGTCCACCACGGCTACGGTCAGTTGATCGTGATCATTGCCCAGTTGGGCAGACAGCAGCCCGAAGGAACGCTCCAGCGCATAGGCCTCCACATCGACGACACGGGCCGTCAGCCCGGCCAGCGCCAATGCGGCCTCACGCACCTCCACGTTTTCCTTGCGGCAGGCAGCCAGCAGCACTTCGACACGCTCGGGATTACGCGCCGAATAGCCCTGGACTTCAAAATCGATGGCGACTTCTTCGAGGGGATAGGGAATGTACTGGTCAGCTTCAAGCTTGAGCTGGTTTTCCATGTCGTCGTCGGACAGACCGGCATCCATCTCGATGGTCTTGGTGATGACCGCCGATCCCGCCACGGCGACCGCCACTATTCTGGCGCTTGTCTTGGCCTTGACCAGCACGCGCGACAACGCCTGCCCGACCCCTTCGAGTTCGGCAATGTTCTTTTCGACAACGGCATTGGCCGGCAGCGGTTCGACCGCATAGGACTCGACCTTGTAACGAGTGCCGGAACGACTCAACTCAAGGAGTTTTACCGAGGTAGAGCTAATATCGATCCCTAGAAGGGTGTTGGCCTTCTTACCGAAGAGTTCGAACACAACCAGTATTCCTATGAGTTTTCCGCCACTTACGGAGTAATTTTTGGTCAGAGCCACTGTCAACAGCCTTGACAGTAGCGCAAATCACGCCTGGAGACGAAAAATGCTTATAATGCCCAGCGGTTTTTTCGTTTAACAAAGCTTCAAGGCGTGTTCGTTTGTAAATGCCTGCGCTCAACCCATTCTTTTTCGTGGAAATCCAAAAGCCTTGATACGCCTGCTGAAGTTTATCTGGTGGTCTCTCGTAGCAGTATTCTGCGGCCTGCTGCTCGCGTTGAGCGGTGCATTCCTTTATCTGAGCCCGAACCTGCCCTCCGTCGAAGCGCTGAAGAGCATTCAGTTGCAGATTCCCCTGCGCGTCTACAGCAGCGACGGCAAGCTGATCGCCGAGTTTGGCGAGATGCGCCGCACGCCCATTCGCTTTGCCGAAATCCCGCCCAATTTCATCAACGCCCTGCTGTCGGCCGAAGACGATAACTTCGCCAATCACTACGGCGTCGACCCGAGCAGCCTGATGCGTGCAGCCACCCAACTGGTGAAAAGCGGCCATATTCAATCAGGCGGCAGTACCATCACAATGCAGGTCGCGAAAAACTTTTTCCTGACCAGCGAAAGAAGCTTTTCACGTAAAACCACCGAGATCCTTCTTGCCCTGCAAATCGAGCGCCAACTGACCAAGGACGAGATCCTCGAGCTGTACGTCAACAAGATCTACCTGGGCAACCGTGCCTATGGCATCGAGGCTGCGGCGCAAGTCTACTATGGCAAATCGATTCGCGATGTAAGCCTTGCGCAAATGGCCATGATTGCCGGCTTGCCCAAAGCCCCGTCGCGCTTCAATCCGCTGGCCAACCCGGCCCGGGCCAAGGAACGCCGCGACTGGATCCTGGGCCGCATGTACCGCCTGGGCAAGATTGACCAGAGCGCCTATCAGGCGGCACTCAACGAACCGCTCAACGCCAGCTATCACGTCCCGACGCCGGAAGTCTACGCGCCCTACATCGCCGAGATGGCCCGCGCCGAAATGGTCGGTCGCTACGGCAGCGAAGCCTATACCGAAGGCTTCCGCGTCACCACCACTGTTCCGAGCGACCTGCAGGAACACGCCAACAAGGCCGTACAGCAAGGCCTGATCGAATACGACCAGCGCCATGGCTATCGCGGCCCGGAAAGCCGCTTCCCGGGCATGACCCATGCAGGCTGGACTCAGGAACTGATCAAGCAGCGCACGATCAACGGCCTGGAGCCCGCCATCGTCACGCAGGTGGATAAAAACGGCATCCGCGTCCTGACCCGCAACGGCGAAAAGGAAGAAAACGTCGAGTGGAGCAGCATGAAATGGGCTCGTCCTTACCTGAACACCAACAGCCTGGGAGCCAATCCGCGTCAACCGGCTGACGTGGCGCATGTGGGCGATCTGGTTCGTCTGCTGCGTCAGGAAGACGGCTCGCTGAAATTCAGTCAAATTCCCGCCGCTCAGAGCGCACTGGTTTCCCTTGATCCGCAAAATGGGGCCATTCGCGCCCTGGTCGGTGGCTTTGCCTTCGAGCAGAGCAATTACAACCGCGCCATGCAGGCCAAGCGTCAGCCGGGTTCGAGCTTCAAGCCTTTCATTTACAGTGCGGCTCTGGACAACGGTTATACCGCCTCGAGCCTGGTGAACGATGCGCCTATCGTGTTCGTCGACGAATACCTGGACAAGGTCTGGCGTCCGAAGAACGACACCAACACCTTCCTCGGCCCGATCAGGCTGCGCGAAGCTCTCTACAAGTCGCGCAACCTGGTTTCGATCCGCCTGTTGCAGGCCCTGGGTATCGATTCCACCATCGACTACATCACTCGTTTCGGATTTGCCAAGCAGGACCTGCCACGCAACCTGTCGCTGGCACTGGGTACCGCGACCCTGACACCCATGGAAATCGCCACCGGCTGGAGCGCATTTGCCAACGGCGGCTACAAGGTCAGCCCGTACCTGATCCAGAAGATCGAGAACCGTGACGGTCAGACACTGTTCCTGGCCAATCCGGCCAGCGTTCCGGCGACAGAAGCCAAAACCGCGGCCAATACCTCGACCTTCGCGATCCATGACAGTCCGGGCCTGACCACCACGTCCCCGACCTCCGCCACCGAGCCACAGGCCCCCGTGGTTGCAGAGCGAATCGTCGACGGCCGCACGACCTACATCCTCAACAGCATGCTGCAGGATGTGATCAAGCGCGGCACAGGGCGTCGCGCCCTGTCCATGAACAGGCCGGATATCGCGGGCAAGACCGGTACGACCAACGAATCCAAGGATGCGTGGTTCTCCGGCTATAACGCGGATTACGTGACCACGGTCTGGACGGGCTTCGATCAGCCGGAAAGCCTCGGACGCCATGAGTTTGGCGGTACGGTCGCCCTGCCGATCTGGATGGACTACATGAGCGCAGCCCTCAAGGACAAGCCACCGCATCAACAGGCCGAACCGGATGGCATCCTCAGCCTGCGGGTCGACCCTGTCAGTGGCCGCGCCGCGACGCCGAGCACGCCCAATGCGTTCTTCGAGCTGTTCAAGAGCGAAGACACGCCGCCAAGCGTGAACGAACTGGGCGGCAGCGTACCGGGCAGCCCTCTGCCAGCCGACGAGTCGGCCCCCATCGATCTGTTCTGACGGCTTTCGCGCAGATGAATGCGCTCCTGCTGCAGGAGCGCATTCACAATCAAACCACTCGGCCAAAAACCCCTTACATCTCGCACCACTTAGTGGCAACGTACGTTTCTGCATTCATTGATGAGCAAGACCGTGTCAGCCAGCCCTCTGCACCCATCCCCGGCAAACCGTTTCGTCCCGGCTTCAGGCTTGGGTAATCCACACCTGCAAACCTTGTGGGGACCACTGTGGCGCAAACGAACACTGCTTGCCCGCACACGGGAGCGCATGTGGCTGGAGGACGGGGACTTTCTCGATATGGACTGGCATGGCCCCCACGAAGCCGATACGCCGCTGGTGCTGGTCCTGCACGGGCTGACCGGGTCGTCGAATTCACCTTATGTGGCAGGCCTGCAAAAAGCGCTGGCCTCCCGAGGCTGGGCCAGCGTGGCGTTGAACTGGCGCGGCTGCTCCGGCGAGCCGAATCTGCTGTCGCGCAGTTACCATTCCGGTGCCAGCGAAGATCTGGCTGAAGCCATCGCCCATCTGCGAGCCTTGCGCCCTCTGGCACCGCTTTACGCCGTGGGTTATTCCCTGGGTGGCAACGTTCTGCTCAAGTATCTGGGGGAATCCGGCACAGAGAGCGGCCTGCTGGGCGCGGTGGCCGTATCGGTGCCCTTCCGGCTGGACGAATGCGCCAACCGTATCGGCCAGGGTTTTTCCAAGGTCTACCAGCGGCATTTCATGCGCGAAATGCTGGCTTATATCCGGGACAAGCAACGCCACTTCCAGCATGAGGGAATGAGCGAAGGACTGGCCGAGCTGGCGGCTCTGGGCTCACTGGAGAATATGCGTACATTCTGGGATTTCGATGGCCGGGTGACAGCGCCGCTGCATGGTTTCGCCAATGCCGAGGACTATTATCGCCGGGCATCGAGCCGGTATTTTCTGGGCCGGATTCGCACACCGACACTGATCATCCAGGCAGCGGACGATCCTTTCGTCTTTATTCACAGCCTGCCCGAACCCGACGAGCTTTCAGCCTGTACGGAGTTCGAGCTGCAGGCCAAGGGCGGACATGTGGGGTTTGTCGATGGCTCGCTGAAAAACCCCGGTTATTATCTGGAGCGACGTATTCCGCACTGGCTGAGCATGGCTTACGAGCGAGACAAGGCTGTTCGCGGATAGCATGTATGAGGCAGCTTGCTGACGACAGCCGGCAAGCCGCCTCGCACTTATGCGCCGGTCGCAACCTCGCGGGCCGGATCGGTAATCCATTCGCTCCAGGACCCTGCATACAGCGTCCCCAGTGGATAACCCGCCAGACACAGGGCAAACAGGTTATGACAGGCCGTCACACCAGAACCGCAGTAGGCCACCAGGTCCTTGGGCGAGCGATCCTTCAACGTCTCGGCAAAGCGCTGCCTGAGCCGATCGGCGGATAGAAAGCGCCCGTCAGGCCCCAGGTTTTCATTGAAAGCGACGCACTGCGCACCCGGAATATGCCCGGCAACCGGGTCGATGGGCTCCACTTCTCCGCGAAAACGGGCTTCGGCGCGCGCATCGATCAGGGTCAGCTCCGGACGCCCGAGACGGCCTTGCAAGCGGCTGGCATTGAGCACCAGCGACATGTCGGGCTCGCCCGTGAAAGTGCCGGGTCTGTTGCCCGGCGCATCCAGGCTCAGCGGCAGACCCGCCGCATGCCAGGCTTTCAGACCGCCATCGAGCAGGTAGACACCCTCACGCTTGCCCAGCCACGCCAACAGCCACCAGGCACGGGCTGCAAAGGCGCCGGGACCATCGTCATAGAGCACGATTTCGCTGTCCGGGTTGATGCCCCACGCCTGAAAACGCCGCAACAGAGCTTCAGGGTCCGGCAAGGGATGACGTCCGGTCTTGCCCTTGGTGACCGGGCCACTGAGATCACGCTCCAGGTCCGCAAAAGACGCACGATCGATATGGCCCTGAGCGTAACTGCGCTGCCCGTAATCGGGATCTTCCAGCGCAAAGCGGCAATCGAGAATCACCAGCCCGGGCTCTCGCTGGCGGGCAGCCAGTTGCTGAGGGCTGATCAGTTGCGCGATGGACATGACTCACTCCTGTAAGCAGAAAACCGAATATTGATTGCTGACGACTGCGCTCAGCCGACGTCTCCCAGCACCTTGGGCAGGGCCGTATAGAAAGCGGCGCACAAGGCGCTGAATTCCTCACGGGCTTCGGCGCTGATATAGCCATACTCCAGCATAAGCACCTGATAGACACCACGTCGAATGGCATCTTCATTCAAGTGCGTGGATTGTTCCCGCGTGGTGCACAGAAAACGCACCCAGGAGGTGAGGATTATCCAGGTATTGAGGGTCAGCGATTCGAGCTGTGCCTTGTCCATGTTCAGGACACCGGCCTCGACGAAAGCATTGTAAATCGCCATGGCCTGGGTCAGAGAGCGTTGGGAGAAACGCCGATAGCGGGTCGCCATTTCCGGGTCGCAAGCCAGCAGATGCTCAAGATCGCGATGCAGAAACCGGTAACGCCACATGCTGTCGAGTATCGCCAGCAAATAGTCACGCTTGTCTTCGACCGTCGGCTGCCGCCCTTTGGGCGGAAACAGAAAACCATCCACCAGCGCTTCATACTCGCTGAACAGCGAGGCAATGATCGCCTGCTTGTTGGGGAAGTGGTAATAGAGATTGCCCGGCGAAATTTCCATGTGCGCGGCAATGTGATTGGTGCTTACGCTACGCTCACCCTGCTGATTGAACAGCTCCAGACTGACCTGCACGATACGTTCACGGGTTTTGATACGTGGAGCCATGCTCAGCTCGATCCCTCGGGTATGTTGATGGGGAATGTTAGCGCAAGCGCTCGGCATAGATGCAGTGATGTGTGTGAAACCTTGGGACAAGGGGGACACAGGCCATTTGACTTTATAGAGCATTAGCTCTAAAACACTCGAAAAATCCAGCAAGGAACGCCTCGAATGTCCGACGCCCCGCCTTTTTCCAGCGAACTGGAACACACGTTCGCCCTCCAGCGCCAGGCATTCGCAGCCAACCCGATGCCCCCGGCAGCCCAACGCTCCCAATGGCTCAAAAGCCTGGGTGAACTGCTCAGCGAGCACCGGCAGGCATTGATCGACGCCATCAGCAGCGATTTCAGCCATCGCAGCGCCGACGAAACCCTGCTGGCCGAGTTGCTGCCAAGCCTGCTGGGCATCCGGGATGCGCGCAAAAGGCTCAAGCGCTGGATGAAACCCTCACGCCGCCATGTCGGCCTGGCCTTTCAACCGGCCTCGGCCAAGGTGGTGTATCAGCCTCTGGGCGTGGTCGGGGTTATCGTGCCCTGGAATTACCCACTGTTCCTGGCCATCGGCCCGCTGATTGGTGCTCTGGCCGCGGGCAACCGGGTAATGCTCAAGCTCAGCGAGTCCACGCCTGCCACGGGCGAATTGCTCAAGCGCCTGTTCGCCCGGATCTTTCCCGAGGACCTGGTCGCAGTGGTGCTGGGCGAGGCCGATGTGGGCATGGCCTTCTCCAGACTGCCGTTCGATCACCTTTTGTTTACCGGCGCGACCAGCATCGGCAAACATGTCATGCGTGCTGCCGCCGAGAACCTGACGCCGGTCACGCTGGAACTGGGCGGCAAGTCTCCGGTGATTGTGTCCGCAGATGTCCCGCTCAAGGACGCCGCCGAGCGCATTGCATTCGGCAAGACCCTCAATGCCGGGCAGACCTGCATTGCGCCGGACTACGTGCTGGTGCCACAGGATCGGGTGCAGGGGTTCGTCGAAGCCTACAGGCAAGCGGTCCAGAGCTTTTATCCGACACTGGCCGACAACCCGGACTACACGGCAATCATCAACCAGCGACAACTGGCACGGCTGAATCACTATCTGGACGACGCCACCAGCAAAGGTGCCGAGGTAATCGCCTTGTACGATCAGGGACAGGCACAGCGCATGCCGTTCAGTCTCCTGCTCAACGTCAGCGATGACATGCTGGTCATGCAGGATGAGATTTTCGGGCCGCTGCTGCCCATCGTGCCCTACCGTCATCTCGATGATGCCTTTGCCTACATCAATGAACGTCCTCGTCCGCTGGCGCTCTACTACTTCGGCTACAACAAGGCCGAGCAGCAAAAAGTGCTGGAACAGACTCACTCCGGCGGCGTCTGCCTGAACGATACGCTGATGCATGCGGCTCAGGACGACTTGCCCTTCGGGGGAATCGGCCCTTCAGGCATGGGGCATTATCATGGGCGGGAAGGTTTTCTGACCTTCAGCCAGGTCAAAAGCGTGTTCATCAAGCAACGCTTCAACGCAGCGCGTTTAATTTACCCGCCGTACGGCAAGGCTATTCAGCGGCTGGTCTACAAGCTGTTCCTGCACTGAATAGAGCCATGCCAATGGCCATTGAGATGCCATCAGCCTGATAAAAAATCGCCGATAATCGGCACAATAAAGCCTCGCCGATGACACCTCGACTTGGCCCACCGAGGCGGCTGCGATAACATCCGAGTCCCCAACCGGACTCCGACCAGGACGACGCGATGAACCGAGTGTTGTACCCAGGAACCTTCGACCCGATAACAAAGGGCCACGGCGATCTGGTCGAACGCGCCTCGCGCCTGTTCGACCAGGTGGTCATTGCCGTGGCTGCCAGCCCGAAGAAAAACCCGCTGTTCCCTCTGGAACAACGTGTAGAGCTGGCACGCGAGGTCACCAAACACCTGCCCAACGTCGAAGTCGTAGGCTTTTCGACCTTGCTTGCCCAGTTCGCCAAGGAGCAGAACGCCAACGTTTTTCTGCGCGGCCTGCGGGCGGTTTCGGATTTCGAATATGAATTCCAGCTGGCCAACATGAACCGACAACTGGCACCGGACGTCGAGAGTCTGTTTCTCACTCCGTCGGAACGTTATTCGTTCATTTCGTCGACGCTGGTCCGTGAAATCGCAGCCTTGGGCGGTGATATCAACAAGTTCGTGCACCCGGCCGTCGCTCAGGCACTGACCGATCGCTTCAAACGCTCGTAACCTCGAGGTGCACAGAAGGCGCTAATGCGGCACAATTCGCCGCATTGGTTTTCATACGCCCCGGTACACCCCGCGGCTGGAGTGTTTCATGTCCCTTATCATCACTGACGATTGCATCAACTGCGACGTCTGCGAACCCGAGTGCCCGAACGAGGCCATTTCACAGGGCGAAGAGATCTACGTGATCAACCCGAACCTGTGCACCGAGTGCGTCGGTCATTACGACGAACCTCAATGCCAGCAGGTCTGCCCTGTGGACTGCATCCCGCTGGACGAGAATCGCGTCGAAAGCAAAGACGAGCTGATGGCCAAATATCGCCTCATCACCGGCAAGGCATAGCCTTCATTCGCCGGTGACCGGAGCGTTCTGCATCATTCCTGCTTGCCATATCCATCGCCGGTGCAGCCCAGGCACCTGACGAATGCAGCCTTGCCAGGATCGACCACCAGCGCCTTGCCGGTTGCCCCCAGGTTACCGCCCGCGGCTGCGAAAGGTGCCGCAATCACGAACAGCCCCGTGCCGACAATGGTCGCGGCAATCAGCAATGGCCGGGCGATGATCAGATCGCCGATCATGGCGAAAGCGGGCGGAGTCTGGATGCTGTAGACCGGATCACCACTGCCTGGAGGCAGCTCGGCAGCCATGGCAGGTAAAGCCTGTAACCCGACGAGCAGGGTCAGGGTGGCGGCGAGAATACGAAACGGGCGCATGGCTTGGTCCTTCAGGTGTCGCGGGTTGGGGTGCTGATAACTATAAACAGCACTGGGGCTTAAGCAAGCGACGCAGTATTTCAAGTATTGAGGATCAGGTCTGGCATTTGGGGCAATAAACGCTCGCCCGCTGCCCCAGCTTGACCTCACGCAAGGTCGTGCCACACACCTTGCACGGCTGCTCGCCACGACCGTAGACAAAAAGCTCCTGCTGGAAATAGCCCGGCTTGCCGTCGCCACCGATGAAATCGCGCAGAGTCGTACCGCCCCGTTCGATGGCATAGGCCAGAATGCGCTTGATCTCGATGGCCAGCTTCAGATAGCGCGCCCGGGAAATGCCCTTGGCCTCGCGACGCGGGTCGATACCGGCAGCAAACAGCGCTTCGGTCGCATAGATATTGCCCACGCCGACCACCACCGCGTTGTCCATGATGAAAGGCTTCACCGCAATCGACTTACCTCGGGAGCGCTCATAAAGACGCTCGCCATCGAACAGGTCCGTCAACGGTTCCGGCCCCAGTCGAACCAGCAGTTCATGGGTATGGGGCTCCAGACTCCAGAGCATGGCACCGAAGCGACGCGGGTCGGTGTAGCGCAGCGCCAGACCGGACTCCAGTTCGATATCCACATGCTCATGCTTGAGCGCAGGAACGCCGGCTTCGACCAGACGCAGGTTACCCGACATGCCCAGATGACTGATAAGCGTCCCGACTTCAGCCTGGATCAGCAGGTATTTGGCCCGCCGACCGACTTCCACGATCCGCTGCCCGGAAAGGCGTACATCGAGGTCTTCGGGAATAGGCCAGCGCAAACGCCGGTCTCGCACGATCACGCGACTGACACGCTGCCCTTCAAGGTGGGGCGCAATGCCACGGCGCGTGGTTTCGACTTCAGGTAATTCAGGCATGGATAACTCGGTGAGGCAAAAAAGGAAGACCGGGAGCGGGCAGAATCAGTGGGCGCCCAGCTCGCGGATGCTTTCCTTCAGGTATTCAAAGTCGTACTCGGAAAGACCGACATAATCCAGCACCATATGGCCGATGCTGTTCCACTCGTGATCTTCGTCCTGGTTGCCCAGCACCCGGCAGGATTCACAGATATGCTCGGCCATTTTCAAAGGAGCCAGGAGATTCTTGAGCGCGGTATTGCGGCTCGAATCGTCCTCGAAAATCGCCAGGGCATTGTGGTGATTGGCAATGGCATTGCAGACATGTTCCGGCAAACGCCAGGACTTTGCAGTGAAATAGCCGACAACGGCGTGGTTGGTGTCGAACCTGCTGTTTTCGGTATCCACGATCCGGCAATCGGGGCCGGCCTTGGCGTAGGACTCTTCCAGCACCGGCATGTAATCCGCAAAACGCTTGAGCATCAGTGGAATACCGCAGTCATGGAACAGGCCCAGCGCGTAGGATTCGTCCACCGTTTGCGAGCCGATTCGCTTGGCCAGGGTCAGGCTGGTGATTGCCACGTCCTGGGCACTGTCCCAGAAACGGTTGAGCGTCACGATGGTTTCGTCGCTCATCTCGCCCTTGATCGACTGCGCGTTGATCAGGTTGATGACGGTGCGACTGCCCAGAAGATTCACAGCCTTCTGGATCGAGGCGATCTTGTTGGACAAGCCGTAATGCGGAGAATTGACGATCTTGAGCAATGCGCCGGAAAGCCCCGGGTCCTGAGAGATCAACCGCGCAATGACCGCCAGATCGGGATCAGGCATGTACTGCTCCATCTGCAGGTCAACCATGATCTGCGGCTGCGGAGGTACGCTGATACCCTGAAGGGCTTGCTGGATCTGCTCGGGGGTCAACTCTTCGGACATAGAAATTTACTCGGGGCCATAGCAGGATTCTGCCCGCTTAATGAGAATCGGTCCATAAGCTCTTGGGCACAAGGCTATGACTTTAGCCAAGTTTCATGATTCCAAATGTTTGCTCCGATTAATTGACGTGATGTCCCTCAGACAGCCCGATCACAGGCTATAATCCCGCTCTTTTTTCCGGAGCGACGTCATGTCCCTGCCTAGCCTGCGCCTCAAAGCCAACGCCGACCGTCGCCTGCGCGCCGGTCATCTGTGGGTCTACAGCAATGAAATCGATGTAGCCGCCACCCCACTGCACGGTTTTGCGGCAGGCGATCAGGCGTTGCTCGAAGCCGCTGGCGGCAAGCCACTGGGCATCGTCGCCATGAGCCCCAACAACCTGATCTGCGCCCGTCTGCTGTCACGGGATATCAAGCTGGCGCTGGACAAGTCGCTGCTGGTGCATCGCCTGAACGTTGCACTGTCCCTGCGTGATCGCCTGTTCGACAAGCCGTTCTATCGTCTGGTCTACGGCGATTCGGACCTGCTGCCGGGTCTGGTGGTCGATCGTTTCGACCATATCCTCGTGGTGCAGCTGGCTTCAGCAACCATGGAGCAGCATAAGGAGGACGTGATCGCCGCACTGGTTCAGGTGCTCAAGCCCAGCGGCATTCTGTTCAAGAACGACTCGGCTGCCCGCGATGCCGAAGGCCTGAACCGCTATGTCGAAACCGTCTATGGCGCAGTACCGGAATGGGTTGCGCTGGAAGAGAACGGCGTGAAGTTCGAAGCCCCTGTATTGCAGGGTCAGAAAACCGGCTGGTTCTACGACCATCGCATGAACCGCGCCCGTCTGGCACCTTACGTCAAAGGCAAGCGCGTGCTGGACCTGTACAGCTATATCGGCGGCTGGGGCATTCAGGCAGGTGCTTTTGGTGCCAGTGAAGTCACCTGCGTAGATGCCTCGGGCTTTGCCCTGGACGGCGTGGAGCGCAACGCAGCCCTGAACGGCTTTGCCGAAAAGGTCACCTGCATTGAAGGCGACGTGTTTGAAGCCCTGAAAGAGCTGAAAGCCGCCGAAGAACGCTTCGACGTGATCGTGGCCGACCCGCCCGCCTTCATCAAACGCAAGAAAGATCTGAAAAACGGCGAAGGCGCCTACCGCCGCCTGAACGAACAGGCCATGCGCCTGCTCAGCAAGGACGGCATCCTGGTCAGCGCCTCGTGCTCGATGCACCTGCCAGAAGACGACCTGCAAAACATCCTCCTGACCAGCGCCCGCCACCTGGACCGCAACATCCAGTTCCTGGAGCGCGGCAGCCAGGGCCCGGATCATCCGGTACACCCGGCCATCCAGGAAACCCGCTATATCAAGAGCATTACCTGCCGGTTGTTGCCGAATAGCTGATTCCAGCCCGTCGCGGGCAAGCGCGCTCCTACAGCGTTTGTAGGAGCGCGCTTGCCCGCGACGGAATCACAACCAAATCGCATCCCAAAGTGGATAGTCGCCAACTTTGCGCACTAATCCGGCCCTCAATGGATTGACAACGATATATCGCGCAATATGTCGCAAGTCCTCTTCACGCCTGACCGCCCTGTCGTGATATCCCTTTTGCCATACCCGCGACTGAACGCTACCTGTCGCCATCACAGCACGCGAGCTTCCCGACTTTACACGCCGCATCAGCAACCCCAGATTGCCTGACTGCAGCTCGACCAACCAATGAAAATGATCTGGCATCACGACCCATGCCAATGATCGCGCTTGCCCCTCTTGTTGCGCTTTTCGGAACTCATCCACCAGCAAGCATCCCGTTTGCCAATCATCGAATAGCGGTCGACGCTCATGAACGACGGATGTCAGCCAGTAAATACGTCCGGTTTCGGAATACCGCCCTTTACGCAAATCGGCTCCATGACTGGATATCGACAAATCACACCTCTTCCCTGATGGCACCCAGTCAGATTAGTGGACACATGAAAACCCTCGCCCCGATTAGCTTTTCAGGAGGTGTCCGCAAGCCTGCCGACCCGTGTAGAATCGACCCTATTCATCGCCAGTCATCCCCCGGCGGGTTTATGAGCTCAGGCCGAGTGCACGGCGATCCCGTGGCGTTCGGTTTCTTCGCTGCGTCCGGTCACTGCCGTTGCGTGTAGCGTCACTAGAAGCTCACTCCCCTTACTGATTAGCCTGTTTTGCCGGAGTGCTCCAATGCCTGATTACCGCTCGAAAACGTCCACCCACGGTCGCAACATGGCCGGCGCACGTGCCTTGTGGCGCGCCACGGGCATGAAGGACGAAGACTTCAAGAAACCGATCATCGCCATCGCCAACTCCTTCACCCAGTTCGTACCGGGACACGTCCACCTCAAGGACATGGGTCAACTGGTCGCTCGGGAAGTGGAGCGCGCAGGCGGCGTGGCCAAGGAATTCAATACCATCGCCGTGGATGACGGTATCGCCATGGGCCACGACGGCATGCTGTATTCGCTGCCGAGCCGCGAGATCATCGCCGATTCCGTGGAATACATGGTCAACGCCCACTGCGCCGACGCCATCGTCTGTATCTCCAACTGCGACAAGATCACCCCCGGCATGCTGATGGCCTCGCTGCGCCTCAATATCCCGGTGATCTTCGTCTCCGGCGGGCCGATGGAAGCCGGCAAGACCAAACTGGCCAGCCATGGCCTGGATCTGGTCGATGCCATGGTGATCGCAGCCGACTCCACCGCCAGCGACGAAAAAGTTGCCGAATACGAGCGCAGCGCCTGTCCGACATGCGGTTCATGCTCGGGCATGTTCACCGCCAACTCGATGAACTGCCTGACCGAAGCACTGGGCCTGGCACTGCCGGGTAACGGCTCGACACTCGCGACCCACAGCGACCGCGAGCAACTGTTCCTGACTGCCGGCCGCACCATCGTCGAGCTGTGCAAGCAGTATTACCGCGACAACGATGAGTCGGTTCTGCCGCGCAACATCGCCAGTTTCAAGGCGTTCGAGAATGCCATGACCCTGGACATCGCCATGGGCGGTTCCACCAACACCATCCTGCACTTGCTGGCCGCTGCCCAGGAAGCCGAAGTTGCCTTCGACCTGCGCGATATCGACCGTCTGTCGCGCAAGGTGCCGCAACTGTGCAAGGTTGCGCCGAACATCCAGAAGTACCACATGGAAGATGTACACCGCGCAGGCGGCATCTTCAGTATCCTGGGTTCGCTGGCCCGTGGCGGCCTGCTGCATACCGATCTGCCGACCGTACACAGCAAGACCATGGCCGAAGCCATCGCCAAATGGGACATCACCCAGACTGACGACGAAGCCGTCCACACCTTCTTCAAGGCAGGCCCGGCAGGCATCCCGACGCAGACGGCTTTCAGCCAGTCGACCCGCTGGCCGAGCCTGGACGACGACCGTGAAAACGGCTGCATCCGCAGTGTCGAGCATGCCTACTCCCAGGAAGGCGGTCTGGCCGTGCTGTACGGCAACATCGCACTGGACGGCTGCGTGGTAAAAACCGCAGGCGTGGACGAATCGATCCATGTCTTCGAAGGCAACGCCAAGATCTTCGAGAGCCAGGACAGCGCTGTGCGCGGCATCCTCGCCGACGAAGTGAAGGCTGGCGACATCGTGATCATCCGTTACGAAGGCCCGAAAGGCGGCCCGGGCATGCAGGAAATGCTGTATCCGACTTCCTACCTGAAATCCAAGGGCCTGGGCAAAGCCTGTGCCCTGCTGACCGACGGTCGTTTCTCGGGCGGTACTTCGGGCCTCTCCATCGGCCACGCTTCGCCGGAAGCGGCGGCAGGCGGCGCAATCGGTCTGGTGCGCGATGGCGACAAAGTGCTGATCGACATCCCGAACCGCTCGATCAACCTGCTGGTCAGCGACGAAGAACTGGCTGCACGCCGTGCGGAACAGGACAAGAAAGGCTGGAAACCGGTGGAAGTGCGTCCACGCAAAGTGACCACCGCCCTCAAGGCCTACGCCCTGCTGGCGACCAGCGCCGACAAGGGTGCGGTACGTGACAAGGCACTGCTGGACAAGCTGGTGCCATAAAAGCTGCAAGCTACAAGTCAGAAGCTGCAAGTCAAAAGCTTGCAGCTTCTAGCTACGCTCCCCCTTACTGAATCTCGTCCGGCTTGACGATCACCCAGTTCTTGTCAGCCGTCACCTGCAGACCCTCCCTGGCCTGAGCTTCGGCATTGCTCTTGATCATGCCTTCCATCTGCTTCATGTACTTGTCCTTGCGGTTGATCCACAGGTGCACGCCGCCTTTGTTGACGTCTACACCGTGGAACAACATGTAGCCGTCGCTGGTTGGCGTATCGCCAGCCACCAGAACCGGTTTCTTCCATTGATCGATGTAAGTCAGGATTGCCGCCTGCTTGCCCGCCATCCAGGTAGCCGGTGTCCACAGGTAAGGTGTCAGTTCGAGACCGAGGTTGCTCTTCTCGTCGTATTTGCCAGCGGTGATCTGTTTGCGAGCGGTGGTCAGTTCGCCGGTTTTGCGATCCTTGAGCAGCATGCTCACGCCAATGACGTTCTGCGGTTTGACGTTGTACCCGTACTTGGGATCGGAAGCGACCATCCGCACCAGCTCTTCGGAAGCGGCGGTCATGACATAGACCTCGATGCCGTTTTCCATCAGCTTGTTGAAAAGCTCTTTCTGCCCGGTAAAGACTCGTGGCGGCTCGACGTCGAGCTTCTTGACCACATCCCCGTCGTAGTAAGTCGCCGGGATCGGCTTGCCCGATGCCATCAGCTCGTCGACATACCCTTTCAACTCCTTGAGGGTGAAACCCGAGAACACTTGCGCCACCCATGGATAGCAGACCATGTCATCCAGTTCGCAAAGGCGGTAGTAGTAACTGAACAGGCTTTCCTTGTGTTCGGCAGTGTCCTTGAAGGGAATCAGCTTGAGAGACGGGTCCAGCTTTTCGCGAGTGATAAGCCCTTTGTTCTCCATGTACGGCAACAGCGACTCTTCGAGGTCGAAGCGATAGCTGGTGTTGTCCATGTCAAAGACTGCGTAATTACCCTTGTTCGCGTTCGCCGCGATCATGGTGTCCAGCGCCTTGGCGGCAGGCTCCGGCCAGTGCTTCAGCTCGGTGGCGAAAGCCTGGCTGGCAAGACCCAGACACAGAGCGGCGGCGAGTAATTTTGGTGCGAACTTCATCTATGGTTATCCCCCGATAAATGTATAGGGCCGACCGTAGCAAAGTGATGTGACGATTTTCGTGTGTGAACGACCCCGCGTGTTCTGACGGCGTCATGTCCGCAATGGTTCGCGACAGGAATAGTTGATTGCGACATTTTTGTGACATTTGCATGTTCATCACGAACGATTCATTCCCGTCGCACAGGAACGAATCACTCGCGATAACTGTTCAGCGCCGCTCCCAGACCTCGAAGCTGTAGGCAGGCTTGTCATCCAGCGCCGGATTCGGGCTCTCGGACACCAGCGTCCATTCGGCAGCATCGAACTCCGGAAACCAGGCATCGCCCTCAGGGCTCAGCGCCACGCGGGTGAGGTAAAGGCGGTCGGCATCAGGCAGCCCCTGCGCATAGAGCTGCGCACCGCCGATCAGCATCACCTCATCGACACCCTGCTCCTGCGCCCATTGCTCGGCGCGCACCACGGCGGCTTCCAGGGAAGCAAAGACCTCAGCGCCTTCAAGCTGCAGATCGGTCTGGCGACTGACCACCAGATTCAGGCGACCGGGTAATGGTCGGCCCAGCGAATCCCAGGTCTTGCGCCCCATGATGATCGGCTTGCCAAGGGTCGTGGCCTTGAAATATTTGAAATCCCCCGGCAAATGCCAGGGCATGGAATTGTCGACGCCGATGACCCGGTTTTCACCGAGCGCGGCAATCAGGCTGAGAGGGAGATGTTTTTTCATGGGCGCGAGAATAGCAGAGCAATGGAACTCATAGACACCGTCCAAACCCTAAGCTTCACCGCAACGGTTATGCTTGGTGCCTAACTCATCGAAGAGACGCTGTGTGACTGCTCTGACCCCACTCGATACCCTCTGGCTGACCGAAGCTGTACGCTTGCGAGAAGAACAGGCAGGCCTTCTTGAAGATCAGGAAGCCAACCGCCGCGCCCGTGCCGCAGAAGGCGACCTGAGCAGCAGGATCAAACTGCGCGCCCTGTGGCTGGCCGAACGTGACGGCATGATCGGCGCCCTGCACCACTGGAAGCAAGGCGCTCGCCTGGCACTGATCGTACTGACCGTGATCGCGGTTTTCAGTGGCGCGGGTCTGGCCTTTGCGGCCATGGGCAACGGACAGGCGCCGGTCAATGTGTTCTGGGCACTGGGCAGTCTGCTCGGGTTGAATCTGGTGCTGCTGATCGGTTGGGCGCTGGGGCTGATTCTTACCGGGCGCAGCAGCTCGGGTCTGGGCCGACTCTGGCTGTGGGCCAGCGAAAAACTCGCTCGCGATGCTCAGGCCGCGCAACTGGCTCCCGCCCTGATTGTGCTGTTGCAACGCCAGCGCCTCAATCGCTGGGCGCTGGGTCTACTGGTCAACAGTCTCTGGCTGGTGGCCTTGCTCAGCGCCATGCTCATGCTGTTGATGCTGATGGCGACGCGACGCTACGGCTTTGTCTGGGAAACCACCATTCTGGGCAGCGAAACCTTCGTCAGCCTGACGCAGACACTGGGCATCATTCCGGCCCTGCTGGGTTTCAGCACACCCGATGAGTTGATGATCCGCGCCAGCGGCAATGGCGTATTGAGTCTGGAAAATGCCCGTCAGGCCTGGGCTTCCTGGCTGGTAGGCATCCTGCTGGTCTTCGGCATCGTGCCGCGCCTGATTCTGGCGCTGTTCTGCCTGTGGCGCTGGAAACGTGGCCGCGCGACCCTGAGGCTGGATCTGGAATTACCCGGCTACCAGCAGTTGCGCGAGCGCCTGATGCCCAGCAGTGAACGCCTGGGCGTCAACGATGCCGCGCCTGCGCAGTTGCATCGGGTACAACCCAACGCAGGTATTGCCAACAGTGAAGGGGCCTTGCTGGTCGCCATCGAACTGGACGATCAATATCCGTGGCCTCCACAACTGCCAACGGACGTAGCCGATGCAGGCGTGCTCGACAGCCGCGAATCCCGGCAGAAGCTGCTGGAGCAGTTGGCTCACTATCCGCCTGCACGGCTGCTCATTGCATGCGACCCGCGCCGCTCGCCGGATCGCGGCAGCCTGGCATTGATTGCCGAGCTGGCCAGATACGCCGGCAAGACCCGCATCTGGCTATTGCCAGCCCCGGCCGGTCAGACGCTTGACCCGCAGCGCCTCAATGACTGGCACGTCGCCCTGCAGCAACTGGAGCTGACATGGAGTGAAGGTTCGCTGATGAACTGGCTGGAGACAGGCAATGACTGAGCAGAACAAACCTCGCGCACTCAAGCTGGCAGTCGTAGGCCATACCAATGTCGGCAAGACCTCATTGTTGCGCACCCTGACCCGCGATAGCGGTTTCGGTGAAGTCTCCCACCGCCCCAGCACCACACGCCATGTAGAAGGTGCGCGCTTGTCGGTCGAAGGCCAGGCCCTGCTTGAGCTCTACGACACACCCGGCCTGGAAGATGCCATTGCCCTGCTCGACTACCTTGAGCGCCTGGATCGCCCAGGCGAACGACTGGACGGGCCTGCGCGACTGGCGCGCTTTCTGGAAAGCAGCGAGGCCCGCCAGCGCTTCGAGCAGGAAGCCAAGGTCTTGCGCCAGTTGCTCGATTCGGACGCCGGTCTGTACGTGATCGACGCCCGCGAACCGATTCTGTCCAAATACCGTGATGAGCTGGCGGTACTGGCAAGCTGTGGCAAGCCGCTGCTGCCGGTATTGAATTTCGTCAGCAGCCCGCAACAGCGCGAGCCGGACTGGCGCGAAGCCCTTTCACGTCTTGGCCTGCATGCGCTGGTGCGCTTCGACAGTGTCGCACCGCCGGAAGATGGCGAGCGTCGACTCTACGAAAGCCTGGCGCTGATGATGGAAAGCGCTCGCCCGCAACTGGAACGCCTGATCGAGGACCAGCAGGCCCAGCGCAAGGCCCGACGACACAGTGCAGCACGACTGATTGCAGAACTGCTGATTGACTGCGCTGCCTGTCGGCGCAGCGTGGAAACCGATGCGCAGCAGGAACAGAAGGCTATCGAAGAACTGCGCAAGATCATTCGCCAGCGCGAACAACGTTGCGTCGAAGCGCTGCTCAAGCTGTATGCCTTTCGCGCACAGGACGCCTCGGCAGCAGACTTGCCGTTATTGGATGGTCGCTGGGGCGATGACCTGTTCAACCCCGAAACCCTCAGGCAACTGGGCGTGCGGGTCGGCGGCGGCGTGGCGGCAGGCGCTGCGGCCGGAGCCGGTGTCGATCTGCTGGTCGGCGGTATCACGCTGGGGGCCGCGGCACTGGCCGGAGCCATTGCGGGCGGTGCATTGCAGACAGTCCGCAGTTATGGCGGACGGCTCCTGGGGAAACTCAAGGGACAGCGTGAGCTGACCGTAGACGACGCCGTGCTGCGCCTGCTGGCACTCAGGCAACATCACCTGCTGCAGGCGCTGGAGGCCAGAGGCCACGCGGCCATGGGCAGTATCGAAGTGAGCGCCCCTCAGGAAAAGGCCTGGCGCGAAGGCAAACTTCCCGATGCCCTGCACAAGGCGCGGGCACATCCTCAATGGTCATCGCTCAACCCAGGTGCAAAACTGAGCCAGACCGAACGACAGGAACAGATCGAGAACCTGGCGAACTCCAGACTGTAAACGGAGTTATCTGCGAAGCAGCCGCTACATCCGCAAGAAATGTATCGCCAGAAATGTCTTCCGTTCCTGCGCAGCAGTGTGGCTGTGTGTACACCGACAGTCGCCTGACACATTTTTGCCTACGCTAAACCCGCAAGCCCCGGTATGATCGCGCGCCCGATACACCCGGAAGCCTGAACCGAAATGAAATCCACCTTGATCGCAGCCGCAGAGATCGACCGTCTCGAGACCTGGGCCAAGTATTCCAGCCATATGTGCGGTGGCTGCATTTCCAGCTGCTGCACCTTGCCGGTAGAAGTGAAGATCAAGGATCTGATCCGCATCGGCATCGTTGACGAGTTCGAGAAAGACGAGCCCGCCAAGAACATCGCCAAGCGCCTGCAGAAGGAAGGGATCGTCGAGCGCTTCAATCAGAAGTCCGGCATCTTCACTCTGCAGCGCATGAGCAACAACGACTGCCTGTATCTGGATCGCAAGAGCCGGCTGTGCACCATCTATGACAAGCGCCCGGACACCTGCCGCAACCACCCGAAGATCGGTCCGCGCCCAGGGTATTGTGCCTACAAGCCCAAGGCGGTCGAGCGCCAGAACAGCGGCGCGCTGAACTCGAACTCGGGCCGCGCCCCCCTGAAGTTCTGATCCGCTACGCGCGCAGGAGCGAATCAATTCGCTCCTGCATCAAGCATAAAAAAACGCCCCCGGCCTTTCGACCGGGGGCGTTTCTTTTTCAGCCTGTTAACCGATCACTCAGTTCTTGGCTTTCTTGGCAGCGCGGGTACGCTCGCCTTCGTCGAGGATCTTCTTGCGCAGACGGATCGACTTCGGCGTCACTTCGCACAGCTCGTCGTCCTGGATGAATTCCAGAGCCTGTTCCAGAGTGAAGCGAACCGGCGGAACCAGGGCGATGGTTTCGTCCTTGCCCGAAGCACGCATGTTGTCGAGCTTCTTGCCCTTGGTCGGGTTGACGCCCAGGTCGTTGTCACGGCTGTTCAGACCGATGATCTGACCGTTGTAGATGTCCTGACCGTGCTCGATGAACAGCTTGCCGCGAGCCTGCAGGGTTTCCAGGGAGTAGGTCAGTGCCTTGCCGGTTTCGACCGAAACCAGTACGCCGTTCTGACGACCGGACATGTGGCCGGACTTCATGGTGTCGTAGCGATCGAAGATCGAGGTCAGGATGCCTGCACCGTTGGTCAGAGTCAGGAACTGGTTACGGAAACCGATCAGACCACGCGCCGGGATGTTGTATTCCAGACGTACACGGCCCTTGCCATCCGGCGCCATGTTGGTCAGGTCGCCCTTACGCAGACCCATTTCTTCCATGACCTTGCCCTGGGATTCTTCAGGGATGTCGATGGTGACGTTTTCGAACGGTTCCTGCTTGGCACCGTTGACTTCGCGGATGATCACTTCAGGACGGCCTACAGCCATTTCGAAGCCTTCGCGACGCATGGTTTCGATCAGAACCGAGAGGTGCAGCTCACCACGGCCGGAAACCTTGAACTTGTCGGCGGAGTCGCCTTCTTCAACGCGCAGAGCAACGTTGTACAGCAGTTCCTTGTCCAGACGTTCCTTGATGTTACGGCTGGTGACGAACTTGCCTTCCTTACCGCAGAAAGGCGAGTCGTTGACCTGGAAGGTCATGGAAACGGTTGGCTCGTCGACGGTCAGAGGCTTCATCGCTTCGACGTTCTGTGGGTCGCACAGAGTGTCGGAGATGAACAGTTCTTCGAAGCCGCTGATGCAGACGATATCGCCGGCAGTGGCTTCTTCGACGTCGATGCGGTGCAGACCGTGGTGACCCATCAGTTTCAGGATACGGCCGTTGCGCTTCTTGCCGTCGGTGTCGATGGCGACAACCGGAGTGTTCGGCTTGACGCGACCGCGAGCGATACGGCCAACACCGATGATGCCCAGGAAGCTGTTGTAGTCCAGAGCGGAGATCTGCATCTGGAACGGACCGTCGACGTCAACGGCAGGAGCCGGTACGTGGTCAACGATGGCCTGGTACAGCGGGCTCATGTCTTCGGCCATTTCGGTGTGATCCAGACCGGCGATGCCGTTCAGGGCCGAAGCGTAGACGACCTTGAAGTCCAGCTGTTCGTCGGTGGCACCCAGGTTGTCGAACAGGTCGAAGATCTGGTCCAGAACCCAGTCAGGACGCGCGCCCGGACGGTCGACCTTGTTGATGACAACGATTGGCTTCAGACCGGCTTCGAAAGCCTTCTTGGTCACGAAGCGGGTTTGCGGCATAGGGCCGTCCTGAGCGTCGACCAGCAGCAGTACGGAGTCGACCATCGACATCACGCGCTCTACTTCGCCACCGAAGTCGGCGTGACCAGGGGTGTCGACGATGTTGATGCGGTACTCGCCCCAACGGATCGCGGTGTTCTTGGCCAGAATGGTAATGCCGCGCTCTTTTTCCTGGTCGTTGGAGTCCATGACGCGCTCGTCGTTGAGCTCGTTACGCTCCAGAGTGCCGGACTGACGCAGAAGTTTGTCTACCAGGGTGGTCTTGCCATGGTCAACGTGAGCAATGATGGCGATGTTACGTAGATTTTCGATCACTTGTGTATCTCGATCAGAGGATTCGGTGAGCTGACTGTGGTCAGGCAGCAATTAACATGGAGTCGGCAAAAGCCGTTACGGCTTGACGACTGGTGTCGGGGGGCCGGTGACGCAAGCCACAGGCAAACAGCCCCGGGCACTTAGCTCGGTCGATAAACGCGCACATTGGCATGCCCCTCACTGAGCAGATGGTGAGCATGCAGGCGACTCATGACGCCTTTGTCGCAATACAACAGGTACTGGCGCGTGTTATCCAGTTCCTTGAAGCGGCTGTTCAATGCATAGAACGGCAGCGTCTGTATCTCTACGCCCGGCACTTCCAGCGGCTGGTCTTCCTGGGCATCCGGGTGACGGATATCGATGACCACCTGACCGGCCAGCGCCTGGCTGACTTCTTCTATCTCGACATTCTGGCTCAGATCGTCGATCACCCGATCGATGGTCACCAGCCTGGCCCGCTCGAGCGCACGCTCAAGAACGGCCATGTCGAACTGCTTCTCTTCATACTCAACGCGATTACGCTTGGCGTTGGTCTTGGGGTTGACCGAAATCACCCCGCAATATTCAGGCATGTGCCGGGCGAAGTCGGCCGTGCCGATTTCAGTCGCCAGATCGACGATGTCCTGCTTGTGGCTGGCAATCAGCGGTCGCAGCACCAGTTTGTCAGTGGCCGAGTCGATGACCGAAAGATTGGGCAGCGTCTGGCTGGACACCTGCGAAATCGCTTCGCCCGTCACCAGCACATCGATTTCGAGGCGGTCGGCAACAGATGAGGCAGCGCGCAACATCATACGCTTCAAAACTACACCCATATGACTGTTATCGACTTTCTGCAGAATTTCTCCCAGAACTTCCTCGAAAGGCACACTGACAAACAGCACTCGCTGTGAACTGCCGTACTTCTTCCAGATGAAGTGAGCGACTTCCATCACGCCCAGCTCATGGGCACGCCCACCCAGATTGAAGAAGCAGAAGTGCGCCATCAGGCCACGACGCATGATCTGGTAGGCCGCCACGGTCGAATCGAAACCGCCGGACATCAGCACCAGCGTCTGTTCCAGGGCACCCAGCGGATAACCGCCCATGCCAGTATGCTGGTCATGGATGACAAACAGACGCTGGTCGCGAATTTCCATGCGCACCACGAGTTCGGGCTTGCGCAGCTCGATACCGGCGGCACCGCATTGCTGGCGCAGCTTGCTGCCGACGTACTTCTCGACGTCCATGGAGCTGAAGTCGTGTCGCCCCGCACGCTTGCAGCGCACCGAAAACATCTTGCCGGGCAGCAGGTCGCCGTAATGCACTTTGCACCTGGCAACGATGTCATCCAGATCGCCTAGCGGGTATTCGGCAACCTGCAGGAAATTGGCGATACCCGGCATGCAGCTCAGGCGCTCGGTGATGCCCTGCAGGACCTTTGGATCGGTCAGCCTCGTTTCGACCTCGAGATTGTCCCATACGCCACCCACGACAATGTCCGCGTCCAGTTCACGGAGCACGGTACGAATGTTCTTGGCCAGCTGGCGGATGAACTTCTTGCGCACCGGCGGGCTTTTGATGGTGATTTCGGGAAAAACTTTGACGATTAGTTTCATGGAAACGGTACGTGAGGTGCCGGCCGAAAAAGGGGGGCGCGGATTATAGCGGAAATTGCTCAAGGTTTAACCAGTTATCGTACTACCAATCATCAGCGCACTAAAAAGGCACGCTCCGGCATTTTAAAGCACCATAAAGGTGCGTCATTTTGCCGATAAATCCGTTTTCACCTCCAAAAAGGCCTTGTTTGGGGCAAAAAACCCAACTCGGGGCACTGGCATGCAATTTGCTCCCTTGTGAGGCAGGTTGCCTTGGCAGAGTATCTGCGCCGGCATCACCCAAATTTAAGGGGCCACAACCATAACCAGGCCCTAGCCACCCGGAGGACACCATGTCGAAGTCGGTTCAACTCATCAAAGATCATGACGTTAAATGGATTGATCTGCGCTTCACTGACACCAAAGGCAAGCAGCAACACGTCACCATGCCAGCTCGCGATGCGCTGGACGACGACTTCTTTGAAGTCGGCAAGATGTTCGACGGTTCCTCCATTGAAGGCTGGAAAGGTATCGAAGCTTCCGACATGATCCTGCTGCCGGACGACAGCTCCGCAGTTCTGGACCCGTTCACCGAAGAGCCGACCCTGATCCTGGTCTGCGACATCATCGAACCTTCGACCATGCAAGGCTATGACCGCGACCCGCGCGCCATCGCCCACCGCGCCGAGGAATACCTGAAGTCCACCGGTATCGGTGACACCGTATTCGTTGGCCCGGAGCCAGAATTCTTCATCTTCGATTCGGTCAAGTACAAGTCCGACATCTCCGGCTCCATGTTCAAGATCTTCTCCGAGCAAGGCTCGTGGATGACCGATCAGGACGTGGAAGGCGGCAACAAAGGCCACCGTCCAGGTATCAAAGGCGGCTACTTCCCGGTTCCACCGGTCGACCACGACCACGAAATCCGTACTGCCATGTGCAACGCACTGGAAGAAATGGGTCAGGTCGTCGAAGTTCACCACCACGAAGTGGCAACTGCCGGCCAGAACGAAATCGGCGTGAAGTTCAACACTCTGGTTGCCAAGGCTGACGAAGTTCAGACCCTCAAGTATGTCGTGCACAACGTTGCCGACGCTTACGGTCGCACCGCTACCTTCATGCCAAAGCCTCTGTACGGCGATAACGGTTCGGGTATGCACGTTCACATGTCCATCGCCAAAGATGGCAAGAACACCTTCGCAGGCGAAGGCTATGCCGGCCTGTCCGACACCGCTCTGTACTTCATCGGCGGTATCATCAAGCACGGTAAGGCCCTGAACGGCTTCACCAACCCTTCGACCAACTCCTACAAGCGTCTGGTCCCAGGCTTCGAAGCTCCGGTAATGCTGGCCTACTCGGCTCGTAACCGTTCCGCCTCGATCCGTATTCCTTACGTCTCCAGCCCACGTGGCCGTCGTATCGAAGCACGCTTCCCGGATCCGGCAGCCAACCCGTACCTGGCGTTCGCTGCACTGTTGATGGCTGGCCTGGACGGCATCCAGAACAAGATCCACCCCGGCGATGCAGCTGACAAGAACCTGTATGACCTGCCGCCAGAAGAGGCCAAAGGCATTCCACAAGTTTGCGGCAGCCTGAAAGAAGCCCTGGAAGAGCTGGACAAAGGTCGTGCGTTCCTGACCAAAGGCGGCGTTTTCAGCGACGACTTCATCGACGCTTACATCGAGCTGAAAAGCGAAGAAGAAATCCGCGTGCGTACTTTCGTACACCCACTGGAATACGAGCTGTACTACAGCTGCTGATCCAGTCGCGTCATCTCTGACGGCGCAACAAAAGGACCTCCTTCGGGAGGTCTTTTTTTGCCCTCGATAATCTCAAACGCAGCGAGCCTTGAGATCGAACCCCAGCGCATTAACTTTTGCTCACGTCATGGCACTGGCTCTGGTCAATGACCTGGAGTTAAATCTGCGCTCCACCCACAGATTCGAGATGGAACCGCCATGCGCCTGCTTCTGGCCACTTCGCTGCTGACTCTGACGTGCATGTCTCCCTGCATCACCCTCGCCACCGAACAGAAACCATCGCCTGTTGAACCTTTGCTGCAAGCCATCAGCGAGCGCCTGACCATTGCCGATCAGGTTGCCTTGAGCAAATGGGACAGTGGCAAGGCTGTCGAAGATCCGCCTCGCGAGCAGCAGGTCATCAGCGCCGCTCAGGCCCGCGCAGCCGAATTCAAACTCAATCCCGACGACGTTCAACGACTGTTTCGCGCCCAGATAGAAGCCAACAAACGCGTGCAGAACGCTCTGCTCGAACAGTGGCACACAGCAGGCAAGGCACCCGATACCGCGCGCCAGAGCCTGGTCGACGACATCCGCCCCCGACTGGACCGATTGCAGACCGAATTGCTGCGCACCTATGCCGACTTCCAGCCGGTCCGCACCTCGGACAACTGTCAGGCAGTGCTGGATACGGCACTCAAGCATCACCGTACCGACCCGATTCACGATCAGGCACTGGTCCTTGCCACCACGGATCTTTGCGCCGCGAAACTGTAAGCCTGACCGCCCGATACAGGACCAAGTGTTCTATGCTGGTGACCTTTGCCCTTTGCTGCCGAGAATCTCATGCGCCAAAGCCTCATCTGCCTGTTCCTATTGATCAGCCTGCCTGCTGCGGCGCAGATCTATAAGTACACCGATGCGAATGGCAATACCGCATACAGCAATCAGCCGCCCAATGGCATCAAGACCGAGGTCGTCGAGTTGCCGCCACTCAACAGCGTGGAACCCCGGGCTCCCGCCCCACCGGTCATGAACACCGCACCACAACCGACGAGCACACAGACACAGCCTCGGGACGCATACAGCACACTGGAACTGACTGACCTGCCGACAGACGAAGCACTGCGCGCCAATGACGGCACCTTCACGGTGGGTGTGAAAATTCAGCCACGCCTGCGGCCCGGTCATCAGCTTCAATTGCTGGTGGACGGCAATCCTTACGGAACGCCCACCAATATCCCCCGCCTGCAGGTAGTGAATATCGACCGGGGAGAGCACAGTTTTGCGGTCCAGGTGCTGGACTCCCAACGCATCGTCCAGCAAAGCCAGACAATCACCCTTACCGTGCAGCGCGTCCATGTCAACCGCCCCTGAACAACGCCTGCTCCATGGCCTGCTGATGTGTCTGTTGCTGCTGACAGTCTTGCCGGCAGCCGCTGACGTCTATACCTACATCGATGCCAACGGCAACCGGGTATTCACCGATCAGCCGCACAAGAATGCCAAGCGCGTGGAGATCCCGCCCAGCAACAACATGACGGGGACACCACCTGCCCGCACCTATCAGGCAGCGCCCGCAAAACCCAAGCCCAAGGCGATATTTCGCTATCAACTGCTGCGGGTTCTGGTTCCCGAGCCGGACGGGACTGTGCGCAGCACCAGCGGCGACGTCATCGTGACCGTCACCAGCGAACCGGCTTTGCAGCCCGGGCATAGCTATCGACTGTTTCTGGATGGCCAACCCGCGGGCCAACCCGGACGCAGCCCGGTCATCCCGCTGAGCAATATCGACCGGGGCACGCATCAGTTATCGGTCGAGATAGTCGATGAAGCCGGCCTCGTGCTGGAAAAGACTCCCAATCAGCCCTTCCACATGCTGCGCACTTCGCTGGCACAAAAGCGCAAGGCAAATCCGTGTCAGCTTCCCGAGTATGGCGTGCGTCCCGAATGCCCGATCAAGGACAAGCCCGAAGAAGAAAACAGCATCCTGCCTTTTTTCTAGGCAGAAAAGACCATCCCGCCAACAAGGCACCTTAATGGTGCATCATGTGATCCAGCACGCCTCAAGACAGCCCAATATGGTTCAGAAATGGCTGTGAGATGGCGCTTTATGTGAGCACCGATCCAAAAAAAGCCCGATTTTGCGAATTAAACGCTTCTTTTCGGAGCCTTGGTTTGGTTCTTGCAACTTCGCTTGCACAGCACCCCGTTAAGCACCGTATCAGTGGCTTTGCTGATGCTGGCCAGGACGGCTCAGCCCTGCACCTCCGCGATTGCAATGTGCCAAAAGAGGTCAACAAGATTCATGACTATCAGCGACGCGCTGCACCGTCTGTTACTGGACAACCTGACCACTGCCACCATCCTGCTCAATGCCGATCTGCGTCTTGAGTACATGAACCCGGCAGCGGAAATGCTGCTGGCCATCAGTGGTCAGCGCAGCCATGGACAATTCATCAGCGAGCTGTTCACCGAGTCCGCCGAAGCACTGAGTTCGCTTCGCCAGGCCGTGGAGCAGGCCCACCCTTTCACCAAGCGCGAAGCCATGCTGACCGCACTGACCGGCCAGACCCTGACAGTCGACTACGCGGTAACGCCTATTCTCAACAAGGGCGAAACCCTGTTGCTGCTCGAGGTTCATCCTCGTGATCGCCTGCTGCGCATCACCAAGGAAGAAGCCCAATTGTCCAAGCAGGAAACCACCAAGATGCTGGTGCGTGGCCTGGCTCACGAAATCAAGAATCCCCTGGGCGGTATTCGCGGCGCGGCCCAGCTGCTGTCCCGCGAACTGCCCGAGGAAAGCCTCAAGGACTACACCAACGTCATCATCGAAGAAGCGGATCGCCTGCGTAATCTGGTGGACCGGATGCTGGGCTCCAACAAGCTGCCTTCGCTGGCCATGACCAATGTGCACGAAGTACTCGAGCGGGTCAGCAGTCTGGTCGAGGCAGAAACCCAGGGATGCATCACTCTGGTGCGCGACTATGATCCAAGTATCCCGGACGTACTGATAGACCGTGAACAAATGATTCAGGCCGTGCTCAATATCGTACGCAACGCAATGCAGGCCATCGGCAGTCAGAACGAGCTGCGTCTGGGACGAATCACCCTGCGCACCCGCGCCATGCGCCAGTTCACCATCGGGCACATTCGCCATCGACTGGTGAGCAAGATCGAAATCATCGACAACGGCCCCGGTATTCCGGCCGAACTCCAGGAAACCATTTTCTACCCCATGGTCAGTGGCCGCCCGGATGGTACGGGACTCGGACTTGCCATTACCCAGAACATCATTAGCCAGCACCAGGGGCTGATCGAATGTGAGAGCCATACCGGCCACACCACTTTCTCGATCTTCCTGCCGCTGGAACAAGGAGCCGCTTCGACATGAGCCGTAGTGAAACTGTCTGGATCGTAGATGACGATCGTTCCATCCGCTGGGTACTGGAAAAGGCTCTGCAACAGGAAGGCATGACCACACAAAGCTTCGATAGCGCGGATGGGGTGATGAGTCGCCTGGCCCGTCAGCAACCGGACGTGATCATTTCCGACATCCGCATGCCCGGTGCCAGTGGCCTGGATCTGCTGGCCCGGATTCGCGAGCAGCATCCGCGTCTGCCGGTGATCATCATGACCGCCCACTCGGACCTCGACAGCGCCGTGGCGTCGTATCAGGGCGGTGCCTTCGAGTACCTGCCCAAACCGTTCGACGTCGACGAAGCCGTCTCGCTGGTCAAACGTGCCAACCAGCATGCTCAGGAACAGCAAGGCCTGGATGCAGCCCCAACTCTGGCTCGCACCCCGGAAATCATTGGTGAAGCACCTGCGATGCAGGAAGTGTTTCGCGCCATCGGGCGTCTGAGCCATTCCAACATCACCGTGCTGATCAACGGCGAGTCGGGTACCGGTAAAGAACTGGTCGCCCACGCTCTGCACCGCCACAGCCCGCGTTCGGCTTCGCCGTTCATTGCGCTGAACATGGCGGCGATTCCAAAGGATCTGATGGAGTCTGAGCTGTTTGGCCACGAAAAAGGTGCCTTCACCGGCGCGGCCAACCTGCGTCGCGGTCGCTTCGAGCAGGCCGATGGCGGCACGCTGTTTCTCGACGAAATCGGTGACATGCCCGCCGACACACAGACGCGCCTGCTGCGGGTGCTGGCTGACGGTGAGTTCTACCGGGTCGGCGGTCATACGCCGGTCAAGGTCGATGTGCGCATCATTGCCGCGACTCACCAGAACCTCGAAACCCTGGTGCAGGCCGGCAAGTTCCGTGAAGACCTGTTCCACCGCCTGAACGTGATCCGCATCCATATTCCACGCATGTCGGACCGTCGCGAAGACATCCCGACCCTGGCCAAGCACTTCCTGAGCCGCGCTGCGCAGGAACTTGCGGTAGAACCCAAGCTGCTCAAGGCCGAGACCGAGGAATACCTCAAGCACCTGCCATGGCCGGGTAACGTTCGCCAACTGGAAAACACCTGCCGCTGGATCACGGTCATGGCTTCAGGCCGTGAAGTGCATATCAGCGACCTGCCACCCGAACTGCTCAGCCTGCCGCAGGATGCAGCACCGGTGACCAACTGGGAACAGGCACTGCGTCAGTGGGCCGATCAGGCCTTGTCCCGCGGCCAGTCCAGCCTGCTGGACAGCGCCGTGCCGACCTTCGAACGCATCATGATCGAAACCGCCCTCAAGCACACCGCCGGCCGCCGTCGCGACGCCGCCGTGCTGCTGGGCTGGGGCCGCAACACCTTGACTCGCAAGATCAAGGAACTGGGCATGAAAGTCGATGGCGGGGATGACGACGAAGGCGACGAAGGCTAAACACCCCCTCGCCTTTTCATGATGATCTGTGCGAGGCAGCTTGCTGGCGACTTTTCAATTTGTCGTCAGCAAGCTGCCTCTCACCCTCAAGAGATTATTGAGCCAGCGATGGCTTTTCCCAGAGGTTGATCCCGCCCTCCACGGCGAAACGATCGATCTCGGCCAGTTCTTCCTTGCTGAACTCAAGGTTCTTCAGCGCGCCGACGTTTTCGATGATCTGCTCAGGGCGACTGGCGCCGATCAGGGCTGACGTCACGCGCGGATCGCGCAGCGTCCAGGCCAGTGCCATCTGTGCCAGGCTCTGGCCGCGACGCTGGGCGATCTCGTTGAGTGCCCGCACATGGGCAATGTTCTCTTCCGACAAGTGCGAAGCCTGCAACGAACCACCACCCGGACGATTGACCCGGGCGTCCTTTGGCACGCCATTGAGATATTTGTCGGACAGCAGCCCTTGAGCCAGAGCCGTAAAGGCAATCACGCCAGCCCCCAGCTCTTCGGTGGCATCGAGCAGATCCTTCTCGACCCAGCGATTGAGCAGGTTGTAAGCCGGCTGATGAATCAACAGCGGCACTTTCCATTCTTTCAGCAGCGCGGCGATTTCCCGGGTTTTCGAGCCCGAGTAGGAAGAAATGCCGATGTACAGCGCCTTGCCCTGCTGCACGGCAGTGGCCAGTGCACCTGCGGTTTCTTCCAGCGGTGTGTCCGGGTCGAAGCGGTGGGAATAGAAGATATCCACATAATCGAGGCCAAGGCGCTGCAGGCTCTGGTCGAGACTGGCCAGCACGTACTTGCGTGAACCGCCGCCCTGACCATAAGGCCCTGGCCACATATCCCAGCCAGCCTTGGTGGAGATGATCAGTTCGTCACGGTACTGTTTGAAATCCTCACGCAGCAGGCGACCAAAGTTCACCTCGGCGCTGCCATAGGGCGGACCATAGTTGTTGGCCAGGTCGAAATGGTTGATGCCCAGATCGAAAGCCGTGCGCAGCATGGCGCGCTGGGTATCGATGGGCGTGCTGTCACCGAAGTTGTGCCAAAGACCAAGCGAGAGCGCCGGCAACACCAGCCCACTGCGGCCGGTACGGCGATAAGGCATGTCGTTATAGCGGTTTTCGGCAGCGATATAGGTCATTGAGTCCTCTCTTTGTAGTCACCATGGCCGTGCGAGCAGGCTCCTGCCCGTTGCCAGCCTGATTCACTCTGCGTTTTTCTTCAATACGGCCTGCTGTACATCGACCCGCTTGGGCACCAGTCGGTTCTCGTAGAACAGATCGGCGGTGGCCTGTTGGGCGCGGATGATTTCAGGCGTGATCGGCAGGCTGGGTGATTCTGGACGATGGTCGATGTACTGGGCGATCACCGCTTCGGGCAGGCCCATGCTGCGCACCAGGATCTGAATGCTTCCGGTGCGGTCGCTACGGGTCAGCGCATCGGCGGCACTCAGTTCGTCCAGGACCTGCTGAACGAACACCCCGTTGCTTTCGGCATAGGCACGGCGGGCTGTATAGATCGGCCCCGACAGACCAAGCCCTTCGCCATTGGCCAGCACACGACTGTGCCCTTCGTTGATGGCGATGGAGTAATAAGGGTCCCAGATGGCCCAGGCATCGACACTGCCGTTCTCGAACGCGGCACGGGCATCGGCCGGGGTCAGGTAGACCGGCTGGATATCCTTGAAGCTCAGACCGGCCTTGTTCAAGGCACGCAGCACCAGATTGTGCGCACTCGAGCCCTTCTGCAGGGCGACCTTGCGCCCCTTGAGATCCGTCACGCCCTTGAGCGGGCTGTCGTTGCGCACCAGGATGGTTTCGGCTTGCGGCTTGGCCGGCTCGGCACCGATGTACACCAGATCGGCACCCGCCACCTGGGCAAAGATCGGCGGAATATCACCGGTCGAAGCGATATCCAGACTGCCGATATTCAAGGCCTCGAGCATCTGCGGCCCGGCCGGGAACTCGATCCACTTGATCTGCGTGTTGGCGAAACGCTTTTCCAGCAAGCCGTGTTCCTTGGCCAGTACCAGTGTGATGGAGCCTTTCTGATAACCGATGCGCAGCGCGTCCGGCTCCTGGGCGATGGCGGTATTGAATACCCCGCACAAGGTCAGAGCGGCGGCGATGAATGCCAGTGGTTTCATGTAGGTTTTCCTTGTGAATAGAGCCATCGTCGCAGGAGTGAATTCATGGGCGAGAGGCCGGTACACCCGAAGAAAATGTGTCGCCGGCAATACCCTCTCGCGGATGAATCCGCTCCTACAGTCGTCCGTTACTCGAAGCGGTTCGAGGGCCTTTGCAGTCCGAGGTTTTCACGCAGGGTCGAGCCCTCGTATTGGGTGCGGAACAAGCCGCGGCGTTGCAGTTCAGGCACCAGCAGGCGCGCGACATCTTCCAGACCTCCCGGCAGATGCGGCACCAGTACATTGAAGCCATCGGCGGCGCCTTGTTCGAACCAGGTCTGCAGCTCATCGGCAATCTGCGTCGGCGTACCGATCAGGCTGTAATGACCTCGGCCACCGGCAATCCGCCGCCCCAGTTGTGCAAGGTTCAGGTTTTCTTTCTCGGCCAGATCGGTCAGCAGCTTTTGCCGACTGCGCTGGCCACTGTCGGTCAACGGCAACTCCGGCAAAGGCCCGTCCAGTGGATAGCCCGACAGATCGAAATTGCCCAGCATGCGGCCCAGCAACGCCACGCCGACATGGGGGTCGACCAGATCCTGGAACGACTCGAATTTCGCCTTGGCCTCAGCCTCGGTTTCAGCCACGACGATAAACACACCGGGCATGATTTTCAGCGATTCGGCACTGCGCCCGTAAGCCTTCAGCCGCCCCTTGATATCGGCATAGAACGCCTGGGCATCGGCCAGAGATGTCTGGGCCGTGAAAACCACTTCAGCCGTCTGTGCCGCCAGATCCCGACCGACTTCCGAAGAACCCGCCTGCACCACGACAGGCTGGCCTTGCGGAGAGCGCGCCACATTCAGCGGGCCTTTGACGCTGAAGTGTTCGCCCCGATGGTCGAGCACATGCAGCTTGGCGGGGTCGTAATACTCTCCGCTGGCCTTGTCGCGGATAAAGGCATCGTCCGCCCAGCTGTCCCAGAGCCCGGTCACGACCTGATGAAACTCGCGGGCACGGCTGTAGCGTTCGGCGTGTCCCACGTGTTCTTCACGACCAAAGTTCTGCGCTTCGGCTGCGGCATCGGAAGTCACCAGATTCCAGCCGGCTCGCCCGCCGGACAGGTGGTCCAGCGAGGCGAACTTGCGAGCGACGTGGTAAGGCTCGTTATAAGTCGTGGTCGCCGTTGCAATCAGGCCGATGTTCTCGGTTACCGCGCTCAGGGCCGAGAGCAGTGTCAGCGGTTCGAAATGATCGGAACGCGCCATGTGACTGGCGATATCTCCGGTCGCAGCCGCCACACTGTCGGCCACGAACAAAGCGTCGAACCGGGCCTCCTCCGCCACTCTGGCCAGATGCTTGTAGTGCTTGATATCAAGCCCTGCATTGGCCGGAACATCCGGGTGACGCCAGGCCGCCACATGATGCCCGGTGGCCATTAGAAATGCGCCTAACTTCAACTGACGAGCGGACTCGCTCATAACCAACTCCTTACCGATTCATTGAGGGTTGTTGCACGCAACGGCTCAAAAATCCTTACGCAACTGCACACCGAAATAACGCTCGTCATCACGCGGTACTGCACGGTAGATGTAGTTTCCACCAGTGGCCAGCATTGGCGAATAAGACTTGTCGGCCAGGTTTTTGCCCAGCAACGCAACACGCCAGCCTGCGTTGTAGTCCGCAAGGGCAACACTCGCGTTCCAGATACCGTAGGCACCTTGTTTGGTATCGGCGTTCTGGCTGATGTCGTACTGCACTTCGCTCTGCCAGCTGTAATCGGTACCCAGTTCGATATCCAGGCCGTTATCCAGCGGGATGGTGTAGTCGGCACGAACGTAGCTTTTCCAGTCCGGGCTGTAGGGCAGAGTCTTGCCATCGACGTTGCAGGACGCCGCCGCACCGGCCGGGCACGCGAAGCTGTCGATGCGTGCCTTGGTGTAAGCCAGGGCACCGGAAATTTTCAGGTTGGTGGTGGCCTGCAAGGCGTAGTCGAGTTCGACGCCCTCAGTGCTGACACTGCCCGCATTGATCAGGCGGGTTACCACTTGCCCGGCCACGCTGTCGAAGAAGTTCGCCTGATAGTTGTCGTACTCGCTGCGGAACACGGCCAGGTTGGTGGTCAGGCGATTGTTCCAGCTGGTGGCCTTGATGCCGACTTCCCAGGTGTTGGAGGTTTCCGGCTTGAGCGCCTCGGTATCGCGCGGCTGCATGTTGAAGAACACGTTATAGGCCGGGCCCTTGTAACCACGCGAGTAGGTGACATAGGTGGTTACCGCATCGCTGAGGTCGTATTGCAGACCCAGGCGGCCGGACTTGCCATCTTCATCCACGGACCCCGAGCTGCTGGTCGCCGGCTGGATACCGCTGACCGTAGTGGCCGAGGTGGAGACACGGCGGTGGTCGTATTCCAGCTTGTCGTGGGTCCAGCGCAGACCGGCGATGGCCCGGAAATCAGGCGTGAAGTTGAAGGTGGTTTCACCAAACACCGAGTAGCTTTCGTTGGTTGTGCTGTAGTCGGCGACGCCGCGATCCTGGGTCGTGGGCGTGATCAAGGTGCGCTGATAGGTTTCATCGCTCTTGCCATGCATGTAGAACAGACCGCCGACATACTCCAGGAACTCACCTTTGGGCGAAGCCAGACGCAATTCCTGAGAGTACTGGTTGTACTCCAGCTGGCCTTTGTCTTCGGTGCCGGGGAACGCGGCGGTGATGGTGCCCAGGCGGTCGCCATCCTGATATTGGGTATTGTCCCAGCCGCGCCAGGCCGTGATGGACGTCAGGGTGTAGTCGCCCAGTTTCCAGTCCAGTTGGCCGGACAGGCCTTTGTTGACGTCATCCACATGGCTACGGTAATCGCTGACCACATCGCGGTTGTCGCTGTCGGCCCGCACAGGTGACAAGGCGCTGCTGAACGCTGGCGTCAGCGACTTGCTGACCACACCGTTTGGCGCGTCGTCATGAGCCTGCATGTAGTCGGCGATCAGGGTGAATGTGACATCGTCATTGGGGGTGAACTCCAGCTTGCCCCGTGCACCCTTGCGGTTATAGCCGTTGACTTCCTGACCGTTGAGCTTGTTGTCGACGTTACCGTCGTAGCTGCCGAACAGGGTCGTGATCGAGCCCTTGAGGGTCTGCGGGATCAGACTGCCACCGATACCGAAGCGCGTGCGGCTTTCATTGCCGCTGAAATAGGACTGATCGATATAGCCATGCGTCTCTTTGGTCGGCGCCTTGGTGACCACGTTGAGCACACCGGCAGATGCGTTCTTGCCGAACAGCGTGCCCTGAGGGCCGCGCAGGACTTCGATACGCTCCAGATCCAGCAAATCCAGGGTTGCCTGGCCTGGACGACCGAGCACGACACCGTCGATGACCGTCGCAACAGTCGGCTCGACACCCGGCGATGTAGAAATAGTGCCCACGCCGCGAATGAACAGCGAAGTGTCCTTGTTGGAAGCGCCGGTACGGAAATTCAGGGTCGGGATCTGCTGCACGATGCTGGACACACCATTGCGATTGTCACGTTCCAGTTGCTCGCCCTCGACCACGGAAACCGCGACAGGCACTTTCTGCAACGACTCTTCGCGGCGCGTGGCGGTAACGGTGACAGCCTTGAGCGTGGGCGCCTCGGCGTTCTGCGTGGCCTCGGTTTCAGCCATCGCCGGAGCCAGCGGCAAGGCCGCCAGACTCATCAGCAGCATGCCGCAACGACGTCCCCGCGTGGTGTTGGCCTGGCCGATGGCTTGCGCCAGAAGATTGTGTTTGACGCTATCCCCAAGTGTTGTGTGCATCTGCGTGCCTGCCTGATATGTGCCCTGGTCGGTCAGTGTTCACGCACTGACTTCTGAAATTGCCGGCTAACCGGGTTCGGGCATTCGCGGTGGCGAGTAGCAGACAAACCAGCTTGTTAGCGCTAACATCGCCAGTATCAGTAACCGACACATAGATCGTCAAATACTGAAAAATTAGATTTATATTCCTTTTTCTTTTATACGAAGTGACTGCCCATGGCTGACGACATTCCTGCGACACGCAAACGCCGAGGCGCAGGCCGTGTGACCATCACAGGCGTGGCAAAGCAGGCAGGTGTTTCGGCCATTACCGTGTCGCGCTACTTCAACCAGCCGGACCAGGTTTCTCCCGAATTGCGTGAGCGTATCGCTGCCGCAGTCAATCAGTTGGGTTACGTGCCCAACCTGGTGGCAGGCGGCCTGGCCTCGGCGCGCAGCCGGGTCGTGGCCATGGTGATTCCCAACATCTCGGGACCGATCTTCGCCAATACCATTCAGGGTTTCAGCGACACCTTGAGCAAGCACGGTTTCCAGCTGCTGCTGGCCTCCAGCTACTTCTCTACAGAACAGGAAGAAAGCGCGGTGCGGGCGTTTCTGGGCTGGTCACCGGCCGCGCTGGTCCTGACCAGCCGCTTTCACAGCGAAGCGACTGAAAAGATGATCGAGCAGGCCGATATCCCGGTGATCGAAACCTGGGACCACCAGCCTGGCCGCAACCCGATCCAGATCGGGTTCTCGCATTACGACGTGGGCGTCAGTGCTACACGCTATCTGCATGACAGAGGCTACCGACGCATCGCCTTCGTGCAGAACAGCATGGCGGGCGATTTCAGCGCTCTTGAACGCCGCGACGGCTACATCGCCACCCTGGAAACCTTCGGCCTCAAGCCCAGAGTGTTCGTTCCGGCAGAAGGGCTGGCACCCTTCGAGGCTGGCAAGCAGGCGATGGATACACTCATGAACGGCACCGACAGACCCGATGCCATCTTCTTTGCCAACGACAACCTGGCCGCCGGCGGATTGCTCGCCAGCCAGCGGGCAGGCCTGCAAATACCGCAGGATTGCGCCGTCATGGGATTTGGCGACTACGCCTTCGCCCAAATGATGATGCCCAGCCTCAGCACCATCAAACCACCCGCCCTGGAAATCGGCGTCCTCGCCGCACAACGCGTACTGGAAAGCCTGGGCGTGCTGCCGCTGGAAGGGGAAATACAACGACTGAACCTGCTCGATTGCAGTCTGGTTGAGCGGGAGAGTACGTGAGCCCTTTCTGGCCATGGCGTGAAAGCTTGAACATTGACAGCAGTAGGTCGCCAACCTAGACTCTCGAGCAAATGGACTGGGGGATCCTGGTCGGCGTCTTGGCCTCGGTGAGTTTCATCGGGGCTTTTCGCTTTCTGCAGCAGGGAAAATTTTCAGCCCCCAATTCTCGAAACCTGCTCCCACGTTCTCACGGCCGCCACTGCAATAGAATTTCTGCTTGAGAACATCGAAAGCACGGTTCTCTTGGCCAGGCCTCAATACGCTTAAGCCAACAGGTCTTGCAACAAGGTCGGCAAACTGTAGCCCCGTCGAGTTGACCTGCTTGGTCGCAAATACGATATCAAAGGGCAGCTGTATTCCGGATCGATTCGCACCGTCGCATATCCTGCGAAACTCCAACTCCAGCTCGTTATCCTCTTTTTTACCTCTGCGTTCGAAGATAACGTGTGTAAGCACGTTCTCCTGTTTCTTTTCCTGCAAAAACTCCTGAAGCGTCTCCAGACAAAAACCCAGCGCCAGGTGATAAGGGTTCTGGAAATTGCCATGTCTTTCGCAAAGACGAAGCTTGTCGATCACACAGCTGATCAGTACAAAATTACTGAACTCGATGATATTCGTCAGCTCATTCAGAAATTGGTGCTTGTGTTGCCGGGATACGAAAAGGTTGGAGAACATGCCTTTTTCCTTACGTATATCCAGCTCATGCAAACCGATAAGGTCATGTCCCATGTGGTTGAACTTGAATTTCTGCAGTGCCGGAATGACCGCTTCACAGTAATGCCGTTTATGGAAAATACAAAAGGCCAGAACAAACACGGGATAGTGGGGATCGACCGTTTGCAGGTTATGGTCGCCACTTTCATCGACATATACGATGTAATTGCTGAAACGCCCTGAGGGCGCTACGGGATTCTCTTCGTTTGCCTTTACGTCCTCTGGACCTTCATTTTCAAACAGACAAAATTGATGAGACGGCAAGGTGGGGTCCTGCATGGGCAAATCCTTCCATGATGCTGCTGACGCTCGCTAAGGACATTGATGCAATCAACATCCGTAGCGAGCTTAGTCGCAAAATCATCCGCCCAAGCGATGAACTGTTATTTCCAAATATTCAATCCATGACGTTTTGTGTCAACGCACCAAATGCAAGAACTGCATATGCCGCTCGTACTGGTCCAGTATGTCGTTGATGACCTGTTCCTTGGTGTAACCCACCAGATCGTAATCCTGGCTGCCTTCGCTCAGGTGGACTTCGGCTCGGTAGTAGCGCCGGTTGTTCAGTTGCTTGGAGCCCATGCCGCCGCGGGCGAAGGATGGGGTGAAGAAGCCTTTCATCTGTACCTGGTAAATGAATGGACGTTCTTCACCATGGCCGATTTCAAGGCTGACGGAGTCGTTGGACGGGTCCGGTTGAGTATCGACACTCAGACCCTTTTCAACGAACACTGCGGTCACGTCTTCAATCGCCGGGCGTACGGTCTGATCGAGGAAGCGATAGACCTCGTCCCGCGACGGATAGTGCACGGCCTGGCTCAAGCGCTGCCGCCAGCCGCCACGTCGCGCACCGGAGGCCGGTGCCAGCGAATAGGTCTGGGCGATCTGACGCTGAGTCTCCATGAAGAACGCTTTGTGCAGCCCCCACATCATCAACAGCAGAATCAGCGAGAACGGTAGCGAGGTCAGCACAACGGCCGACTTCAGCGCATCGATGCTGCCGGAGAACAGCAACCCGCTGGTAATCACCGCCGTCGCCACGCCCCAGAACACACGCAGCCATTTCGGACCGTCTTCGTCCGGGCCGCCACCCTTGGCCGACAGCGTGGACAGCACCACAGTCCCGGAGTCCGCCGAAGTGACGAAGAACACAAAGCTGATGAACACCGTCACCGCAATGACGGTCTTGCTCCATGGATAGGTTTCCAGCAGAAGATACAAGGTCATGGACGGGTCGTCGATAGCCGACTGCCCCAGAGCGGTCATGCCGTGGTTGAGCACTTGCTCGATGGCGCTGTTACCGAAAATCGACATCCAGGCAAGCGTGAAACCCAGCGGGATCAGCAGCACGCCAAAGACGAATTCGCGAATGGTCCGGCCACGGGAAATACGCGCAATGAACAGGCCGACAAAAGGTGCCCATGCAATCCACCAGGCCCAATAGAACACTGTCCAGCCGCCCAGCCAGCCATTGGCGTCGCGATTGTAGGCATAGACATCGAAACTCTTGACCGGCAGCGCGCCCAGGTAGTCACCGATGTTCTGTACCAGCGTATTGAGCAGGTGCTGAGTGGGTCCGGCGAACAGTACGAACAGCAGCAATGCGCAGGCGAGCAGCATGTTGATGTCGGACATGACCCGCACGCCCTTGTCGACGCCCGAGACAGCCACCAGGATCGCAGCGCCCATCATCAGCGTGATCAGCCCGACCTGAATCCATTGGGTATGGGACACGCCGAACAGATAATCCAGACCGGAGTTCAGGTGCAGCACGCCGAACCCCATGTCGGCACCCAGACCGAAGATGGTCGCGATGATGCCAAAACCATCGACGGCGTAACCGATAGGGCCATTGATACGTTTGCCGATCAGCGGATACAGCGCCGAACGCAAGGCCAGCGGCAGGTTGTGACGGTAAGCGAAATACGCCAGCGCCATGCCGACGAAGGCAAACACGCCCCAGCCATGCAGGCCCCAGTGCAGAAACAGCAACTGCATGGCCTGACGTGCCGACTCAGTGGTACTGCCCTCGCCCTGCGGCGGTTGCAGCATGTGGGTCAGTGGCTCGGAAACGCAGAAGAAAAACAGCGTGATACTGATCCCGGCGGCAAACAGCATGCCTGCCCATGACAGGTAACTGAATTCGGGCTCGTCGTGGTCGGCACCGAGCTTGATCTTGCCGTAGCTCGACAAGGCGGTGACCACCACGAAGACCAGATACAGCGTCATGACAAGCATGTAATACCAGCCGACCGTATTGGCCGCCCAGTTCTGTGCAGCCAGTAGCCATTCGCCGCTGGCTTGCGGAAAGGCAATCACGGTAACGCCGAAAATCAGGATGACACTCGCGGCGAAGTAGAACACCGGAGCATTCATGCGGACCTGGCCGCTGGATGGGGAAACGGACGTACTCATGGGCGGTACGCCTCTGGATCAAGACGAGAAGCTCCAGAAATAGAGGGAAACACGAGAAGGACTCCTGGTATGAGCGGGCAGAAAACTACCTGCAAAAAACAAATCGCATACAGGGGAATGCGGGCTCAGACCGGGATATGACGCATGATGGCGCAGGATCGTTCCCTACGCCGCGGGAGCGAACCTGGCGGCAAGCTTCAAACTTGCAGCTTGAAGCTTGCCGCTTACAACTACCTACTGCTACTTCTGAGTCCCGTCATCCTGTTGCAGCAGGTTGGCCTGGGTCAGATTGCAGCCGGCCGGGACGCTGCGGGTCAGCCAGACGTTGCCGCCGATGGTCGAGCCCTTGCCGATGGTGATACGCCCCAGAATGGTTGCGCCGGCATAGATCACCACGTCGTCTTCGACGATCGGGTGGCGGGCATGACCTTTCTGCAACTGGCCATCTTCGTCCGCCGGGAAGCGCTTGGCACCCAGCGTCACAGCCTGATAGATCCTGACCCGCTCACCGATAATGGCCGTCTCGCCAATCACGACGCCGGTGCCATGATCGATAAAGAAGCTCGGGCCGATCTGCGCGCCGGGATGGATATCGATACCGGTGGAGGAATGGGCGATTTCCGAGCTGATGCGCGCCAGCAGAGGCAGGCCGGCCCGATACAGGTGATGCGCCAGCCGGTGATGGATCACCGCCAGGATACCCGGATAGCACAGCAGAACCTCATCGACACTGCGCGCTGCCGGGTCGCCGTGATAGGCCGCCAGCACATCGGTATCGAGCAACAGACGAATGCCTGGCAAGGCAGTGGCGAAACCCTGGATCAGCTCCAGTGCCCGCTCGTCGATTCCCTGAGTCTCGCCGCCCTGCTGATGCGCCACATAGCGCAACTCCAGTCGGGCCTGGGCCAGGAGCGCATTGAGTGCCACGTCCAGGGTATGGCCGACGTAGAAATCCTCGCTTTCTTCGCGCAGATCCACCGGCCCCAGACGCATCGGGAACAAGGCCCCGCTCAAGGCTTCGAGAATCTCGCCCATGGCCGCCCGGGAAGGCAGCTCCCGACCACCATGCTCACCGCTCACCCGCCTGTTGCGAGTGCGCCAGTCTTCACGCGCACTGCGCAACTGGCTGACGATCCGCTGCAACTGCCAATGGCTGGAGCGGCCTGGGGCAGATGCTTCTGGAATATCGCTCACGCTGAACTCTCCTTGAGTCAAAGTAGGCAACCCGATGATGGCGGCCCCTGCGGCCTCCACTCTACGGCAAACATTTGCACGGAAAAAATAACAATTTGCGTAGGGCTTTGGCTGACATCACATAAAACACCGTGGGTTGCCGTGCAGGAACCGTCTGCATATAGTCCGATAACTCCCTTCTCGGCTTACCTATCAAGATGATCAAAAAACAGTTGGCTCGTTTCAACCGCCTCGACCTGATCGAAGCTCCCACCCCACTGGAAAAGCTCGAACGCCTGTCGACCTGGGCAGGCCGCGATATCTATATCAAGCGCGATGACACTACGACTCTGGCGCTGGGCGGCAACAAGGTGCGCAAGCTGGAGTACCTGGCTGCCGATGCGCTGGCCCAGGGTGCAGACACGCTGATTACCGCCGGAGCAATCCAGTCCAACCATGTGCGTCAGACCGCAGCACTGGCCGCTCGTCTGGGACTGGGTTGCGTCGCATTGCTGGAAAACCCTATCGGCACCGAAGACGCCAACTATCTGCACAACGGCAATCGCCTGCTGCTGGAACTGTTCGACGCCAAGGTCGAACTGGTGGAAAACCTCGATAACGCCGACGAGCAACTGCAAGCCCTCGCCGCTCGCCTGCGCACCAGTGGCAAGAAGCCTTATCTGGTACCGATTGGCGGCTCCAGTGCCGTAGGCGCGCTGGGTTATGTGCGTGCCGGGCTGGAACTCGCGGAGCAGATCAAGCAGACAGGCCTGGATTTTTCCGCCGTGGTGCTGGCCTCAGGCAGCGCTGGCACTCACAGCGGCCTGGCCCTGGCTCTGGCCGAGCAGTTGCCGGAACTGCCGGTGATTGGCGTAACCGTCTCCCGCAGCGAAGAAGCTCAGCTTCCCAAGGTTCAGGGCCTGGCCGAGCGCACGGCGGAACTGCTCGATATCGCCCTGCCATCAGCCTTCAAGGTGCAACTGTGGGACGAATACTTCGCTCCACGCTATGGTGAACCGAACGCTGGCACGCTGTCGGCAATCAAACTGATCGCCAGCCACGAAGGTCTGCTGCTGGACCCGGTCTATACCGGCAAAGCCATGGCCGGTCTGCTCGACGGCATCGGACGTCAGCGTTTCAATGATGGGCCGCTGATTTTCCTGCACACCGGCGGTGCACCTGCGTTGTTCGCTTATCCGGAGGTGTTCAGCGGCTGATAACCCAGCGGCTGACACATATACCGAAAGAAAACCCGAAGATGCTTTTTAGTTCTTTTTGTTTATAAGAAACACGATTTATATTCGCGACCGCTACACGCTGTCGCCAGGTCTGACTTGCCTGACATCTCATACAAACAAGGGGCTCGCATGAACATTTCCGCTATTCGTCGCACGTTTCTCTTCTCGGCTCTGACGCTGGTGCTGGGCACCGGTATTGCGGGGCAAGCCATGGCTGGCGAACAACTGCAAAAGATCAAGGACAGCGGCACCCTCAATGTGGGTCTGGAAGGCACTTATCCACCCTTCAGCTTCGTGGACGAGAACGGCAAGCTCACCGGCTTCGAAGTCGAGTTGTCCGAAGCTCTGGCCAAGGAACTGGGCGTCAAGGCCAAGGTACAGCCGAGCAAGTGGGACGGTATCCTTGCGGCCCTGGAATCCAAGCGTCTGGATGTGGTGATCAACCAGGTGACCATTTCCGAAGAGCGCAAGAAAAAGTACGACTTCTCCGAGCCCTACACCATCTCCGGCCTGCAGACGCTGACCCAGAAGAAGAACGCGGACACCATCAAGACGCCTCAGGATCTGGCGGGCAAGAAAGTCGGCGTAGGCCTGGGCACCAACTATGAGCAGTGGATCAAGGCCAATGTCCCGACAGCCATCGTCAAGACCTATGACGATGATCCGACCAAGTTTCAGGACCTGCGTGTAGGCCGTATCGACGCCATTCTGGTCGACCGCCTGGCTGCCCTGGAAATCGCAGCCAAGACCAAGGATGCCTTTGGTGTCGCGGGTGCTCCGTTTTCCCGTCAGGAATCCGGTATTGCCCTGCGCAAGGGCGAGCCTGAATTGCTGGACGCCATCAACAAGGCACTCGACAAGCTGCGTGCCGACGGCACCCTGGCCAAACTGTCGCAAAAGTACTTCAACGCTGATGTGACCAAATGATCGAAGAGAGCCTTAAGCTCGTAGCGGACTCTGCGCCCTTTCTGCTCAAGGGCGCGTACTACACGGTCATTCTCAGCCTGGGCGGGATGTTTTTCGGATTGCTGCTGGGCTTCGGCCTGGCACTGATGCGCCTGTCACGCTTCGCACTGGTGAGCTGGCCAGCCCGTGTCTACGTGTCGTTCTTCCGCGGCACGCCGCTGCTCGTGCAACTGTTCGTGATCTATTACGGCCTGCCACAACTGGGGGTCGAACTGGATCCGCTGCCTGCAGCGCTGATCGGTTTCTCGTTGAACATGGCGGCCTACGCCTGTGAAATCCTGCGCGCGGCCATCGGTGCAGTGGATCGCGGGCAATGGGAAGCGGCTGCCAGTATCGGCATGACCCGCTGGCAGACCATGCGCCGGGCGATCCTGCCGCAAGCGGCACGCACCGCCTTGCCGCCACTGGGCAACAGTTTCATCTCCCTGGTCAAGGACACGGCGCTGGCCGCCACCATTCAGGTGCCGGAGCTGTTCCGTCAGGCGCAACTGATCACTGCACGAACCTTTGAAATTTTCACCATGTACCTTGCCGCCGCGCTGATCTACTGGGTCCTTGCCTCGTTGCTTTCGCATCTGCAAAACCGTCTTGAAGCGAGGGTCAATCGGCATGATCTGGAGACCTGAAGCATGATCGTGGTTGAAAACCTCACCAAGGAATTCAAGGGTCAGCAAGTGCTCAAGGGCATCGACCTGCGCATTGAGGCCGGAGAAGTCGTGGCAATCATCGGCCCCAGTGGCTCGGGGAAAACCACGCTGCTGCGTTGCCTGAATCTGCTGGAAACCCCCACTAGCGGCACAATCAGGGTCGGCGATATCCAGATCGATGGCAGCCGCGCCTTGAGCCAGCAACAGAACCTTATCCGCCAGTTGCGTCAGCAGGTTGGATTTGTGTTTCAGAACTTCAATCTCTTTCCCCATCGCACCGCGCTGGAGAACGTTATCGAAGGTCCGGTGGTGGTCAAGAAGGTGGACCGGGAAAAGGCCGTAACCCTGGCTCGGCAACTGCTGGCCAAGGTCGGACTGTCAGGCAAGGAGGATTCCTACCCTCGCCGTCTGTCCGGCGGGCAGCAGCAACGGGTCGCGATTGCCCGTGCATTGGCCATGGAGCCTGAGGTCATTCTTTTCGACGAACCCACTTCTGCTCTGGACCCGGAGCTGGTCGGTGAAGTGCTGAGCGCCATTCGGGCACTGGCCGAAGAGAACCGCACCATGGTCATCGTCACGCACGAGATGAGCTTTGCACGGGATGTGGCCAATCGGGTGATATTCATCGACAAGGGCGTGATCGTTGAACAGGGAGAAGCCAAGGCCTTGTTCGCCAATCCCAGGGAAGAACGCACCAGGCAATTTCTGGAACGAACCAGAGCCTGATCCTACAAACTCCGTTCACACAAGCAGCGTCCGCAAGGGCGCTGTTCTTACCTGCCTTGCGCCGCTGCCCCGCATGGTTGCACACCACAACCACCTCTCTTTCCCCCACCAATACTGGATCGCGCCGCTTTTACAGCGAGCATGGCCGAAGGCTGTTACAGAGTAGGAAGCCAGATTGTTTAAAAGTAAACAGCATCGCTATATTCATGTAGGAATTATCTAATTTTTCAAAAGCACTTCATAACACTTCATTCGCATATTGACACTCCCACGCAAAACCCATTAGCTCACTCCGAACACAGAACTGGCACACTGGAAAGTTACAAGCCTCCATTAACACCCACTTGTAATATTTGCCACAACTCCAAACTCCCGGGCACTTATCGCCTTGTATTCTTTCAGATTGAGCCACTACAGAAAAACCACAAATTCTCTAATAAATAGTTACTGGCATTTCTGTTAACCAAGAGTATTCGAACATGAGCCAAACCTATTGCACCCACGGTTCCTCAAAGCTTTTACCCCCCTTCATTCCCCAGGCCAGTCGCCATGGCATCGGAGTCAGGATCGCGTCCCATCTGATGGTTCATATTCATCCCTACAGCGACATGGATGAAGGTGACCTGATCGAGCTGTTCTGGGATGGCTGTTACGTCGCGTCAAAGATCCTGACGGCAGCCGACATCGGCCATACCATCGCGCTGCGTGTGCCGGAAAGCTTTCTGCAAAACGGCAAGGCCCGCACTTACTACAGGATGATGAAAGTAGGCGGAACGCCCATCACTTCGCCCATCTGCAAGATCTGGGTCAAGCTGGACGCACCCGGCGGCCAGTTGCTGGGGCCGGTAGACGAGGAAAATCAGGGGCTGGCCCCGCTGTCACTACCACCTTCGGTGGTACGTCGCGGCTTGAGCACCCGGCATATGAACAGCGGGTTGCCGATGACGATCGAACCCTATCTGAACATGGCTCCCCATGACGAAATCACCTTGCGTTGGGGTGACCTGCGCATGGATCTGCCTCCTCTGACTCTCGAAGACGTTGGAGAACCCATTGATGTTGTAGTGCCGGCAACCCTGATACGCGAGGCAGGCGGCGAACAGCTTGAGGCGACTTACTGTGTGATTGACCGTGTAGGAAACAACTCGCATTGGGCACCGCCACGGGAAATAAAGATCAGGAACTCAGGTGAACTCCTCCGGTGATCCTGAATAAACCGACTTTCATATGCGCCAGCCCTGCAGGGACAATTTCACTCATGAAGCGCTGGCGTATTTCACATCATCATTTTTATAAAGCCCCACGAAAAATACGCCCATCCAACTCCCATTAACAATTTGTGCATATATAACTAACATCCAGCAAAAGTTCACGTTACCCATCTGGCAGGGCAGCCATTCAAGGGCCGTCCGTGCAGCCAGCATTTGCCATCTATGCTTATTCCAAAATTCACGTTTTAAAATAATTGATACACGATTAGGGTATATACACCGGACCACCGGACTTCGCGATGTTCTCCTGCCGCCCACAGGCGGCGCCCGCTATGAGGTTCCGATGGTCTCTTTCACAATTACCCCTGTGGATAACACCAGGGCATTACCTGAAAACACTGCCCGGCACGCCCTGTCTCCACAAGAGCCGGATGTTGCACCTTTATTGATCCCGGCCAAGGTGTTGCACAACGACGCCCAGGCCATTGCCGCCGCCCATGAACTGGCCGGTATTGCCCGCCAGAATGCCGCCAGACGCGATCAGGAGCGCCGTTTGCCCTGGTCGGAAATCGAACAGTTCACCCGTAAAGGCCTCGGCAGCATTTCCGTTCCCAAAGCCTATGGGGGACCACAGGTTTCCTTTATGACCATTGCCGAAGTGTTCCGGATCATCTCTGCCGCCGACCCGGCGCTTGGACAGATTCCGCAGAATCAGTTCGGCATTCTTCACCTGTTGCAGGACGCTGCTACCGAACAGCAGAAAAGAGCCCTGTTTCAAAGCGTTCTCGATGGCTGGCGCATCGGCAATGCAGGCCCCGAGCGGGGCACGAAAAACACCCTGGAACTCAAGGCACGTATCACCGCCGACGGCGACCGTCTTGTCATCAACGGCCAGAAGTTCTATTCCACCGGTGCCTTGTTCGCTCACTGGGTAGCGGTCAAGGCACTGGATGACGAAGGCAGACAAGTCATGGCCTTCGTGAAACGCGGTACACCGGGCCTGAGCATCGTGGACGACTGGTCGGGTTTCGGTCAGCGCACCACAGCAAGCGGCACGGTGCTGCTGGATAACGTGCAGGTGGATGCCGAACACGTAATCGACAACTGGCGCCTGGCGTTGACGCCGAATATTCAGGGTGCGGTATCGCAACTGATTCAGGCTGCCATCGATGCCGGCATCGCTCGCGAAGCCATCGACGACACCATCACCTTTGTACGTGAACGCTCGCGTCCGTGGATCGACGCCAACGTCGAGCGGGCCAGCGACGATCCTTATGTCATCGCCGATATCGGCAAGCTGAAACTCGACCTGCACGCTGCCGAAGCCCTGCTTCGCAAGGCCGCGCAAACCCTCGACGAAGTGAGCGCCGCGCCCATCGATGAAGCAGCGGCTGCACGCGCCTCCATTGCCGTGGCTCGCGCCAAGGTGCTGACCACGGAAATCTCCCTGCTGGCCAGCGAAAAGCTGTTCGAGCTGGCGGGCAGCCGCGCCACGCTGGCGCAGTACAACCTCGACCGTCACTGGCGAAACGCCCGCGTACACACCCTCCATGACCCGGTGCGCTGGAAATACTACGCCGTCGGCGCCTGGCACCTGAACGGCACCCTGCCTGCACGCCACTCCTGGATTTGAACCAGACAACTGGAGAACATCGCTATGAGTTTCACTCCATCCCCTGCCGTCATCACCAGTGACGCGCAGGCCCTGCAAGTGGCCAGCGAACTGGCGCAGACCTTTATCACTGACAGCGCATTGCGTGACCGCGAACGCCGTCTGCCCAATCCCGAACTCGACCTGTTCAGCCAGTCCGGCTTGTGGGGTATCAGCGTCCCCAAAACCTTTGGCGGTGCAGGCGTTTCCAATGTCACCCTGGCCCAGGTGGTGCAGATCATCGCCCAGGCCGATGGCTCGCTTGGACAGATCCCGCAGAACCATTTCTACGCCCTTGAAGTGCTGCGCGTGAATGGCAGCGAGCAGCAACAGGCACGTCTGTATGCCGAAGTCCTGGCCGGCAAGCGCTTCGGCAATGCCCTGGCAGAACTGGGCACCAAAACCGCCAGTGAACGCACTACACGCCTGGAACGTGAAGGTGACGGTTATCGCATCAACGGTCGCAAGTTCTACGCCACGGGCGCGCTGTACGCACAGCGGATTCCGACCTCGGTCATTGATAGCGAAGGCGTGCAGCATCTGGCTTTTGTTCCTCACGACAGCGCCGGCCTGAGCGTGATCGACGATTGGAGCGGCTTCGGCCAACGCACCACCGGCAGTGGCTCGGTGGTGTTCGAGAATGTGTATGTCCGTGCCGAGGATGTCATCCCGTTCCAGAGCGCTTTCGAGCGCCCTACCACGGTCGGCCCGCTGGCACAGATTCTTCATGCGGCTATCGACACCGGCATTGCCCGTGCTGCCTTTGAAGACGCTCTGACATTCGTTCGAACCCGCACCCGGCCATGGATCGATTCCGGTATTGAAAAAGCCGTGGACGACCCGCTGACCCTGCATGCCTTCGGCAAGCTGGGCATCCGCCTGCATGCTGCCGAAGCCCTGCTCGAACGGGCTGGCGAGTACCTGGACATCGCCCAGGCCGACAGCAACGACCAGACCCTGGCCGCTGCCTCCATCGCCGTGGCCGAGGCCCGGGCCATCAGCACGGAAATTTCTCTGGAAACCGGCAGCAGGCTGTTCGAGCTGGCCGGCAGCCAAGCAACCCTGGCCGAACACGGACTGGACCGTCACTGGCGCAATGCACGCGTGCATACGCTGCATGATCCGGTGCGCTGGAAGTATCACGCCATCGGCAACTACTACCTCAACGACACCAACCCTCCGCGCCGGGGGACCATCTGATGGCCAGGAAAAAGATCCTGCTCAATGCGTTCAACATGAACTGCATCGGCCACATCAACCATGGCCTGTGGACCCATCCACGGGATAATTCCACCCAGTACAAGACACTCGAATACTGGACCGAACTGGCCCGACTGCTGGAGCGCGGTCTGTTCGACGGGCTGTTCATCGCCGACATCGTCGGCGTGTACGACGTGTATCAGAACTCGGTGGACGTCACGCTCAAGGAGTCGATCCAGTTGCCGGTCAACGATCCGCTGTTGCTGGTGTCGGCCATGGCCGCGGTCACCCGTAACCTGGGCTTCGGCCTCACCGCCAACCTGACCTATGAAACGCCTTATCTGTTCGCCCGGCGCATGTCCACGCTGGACCATCTGAGCCGTGGCCGGGTCGGCTGGAACATCGTCACCGGCTACCTCGACAGCGCGGCCAGGGCCATGGGCCTGACCGAACAGGTCGAGCATGACCGCCGCTACGATCAGGCCGACGAATACCTGGAGGTGCTGTACAAACTCTGGGAAGGCAGTTGGGAGAACGACGCGGTCATCAATGATCGCGAGCAGCGCATCTATGCCCAACCGGCCAAGGTCCACAAGGTACGGCACAAGGGCGAGTTCTATCAGGTCGAGGGTTATCACCTCTGCGAACCGTCACCACAGCGCACACCCGTGTTGTTTCAGGCGGGCAGTTCGGAGCGCGGCCTGCAATTTGCCGGGCAGAATGCCGAATGCGTGTTCATCAGCGGCCAGAACAAGGCCGCGACCCGTGAACAGGTCGACAAGGTGCGCGCCAGCGCCGTAGCGGCCGGACGCAATCCTGACAGCATCAAGGTGTTCATGGGCATCAACGTGATAGTCGGAGCCACCGAAGCGATTGCCCGTGAGAAACACGCCGAATACCGCAGCTACGCCAGTGCCGAAGCGGGCGTAGCGCATTTTGCGGCCTCGACCGGTATCGACTTTGCCCAATACGAACTGGATGAGCCGATCCAGTACGTGAAAAGCAACGCCATTCAGTCCGCGACGAAAAACCTCAAAAACAACGACTGGACCCGCCAGCGCCTGCTCGACCAGCACGCCCTGGGTGGCCGCTATATCACGCTGGTTGGCTCACCCGAACAGGTGGCGGACGAGCTGGAATCCTGGATCGAAGAAACCGGCCTGGACGGCTTCAACCTGACCCGCATCGTCACTCCGGAAAGCTATGAGGACTTCATCGATCTGGTGATTCCCGAGCTGCAGCGTCGGGGCTCGTACAAGACCGCTTATGAAGAAGGCAGCCTGCGCCAGAAACTGTTTCCTGCAGGCAATGCGCACCTGCCAGACAACCATGCCGGCTCAAGACACCGACACCGATAAATCACCTTGTGGGAGGCAGCTTGCTGGCGACTTCAGCGCACAGACGCAGAATATCTGCGGGTTTTCAGGCCTTTTCGCCAACTGCCTCCCACAGGCTTTGTATGTGCCTTCACTGATCGGCATTACCCCGTAAAAAGGCCAACCGCCGAGCTACCACCGAATTTTTCAAAACAACGGACAGCATCATGAAAAAACCCTTTATCGCCCTGGCCCTGAGCCTGTTGACCCTCACCGCCCACGCCGCCGATGCCCCCTTGAAAGTCGGCACCACCGCAGCCTTTGCCATCCCGCTGGAGGCCGCTGTGGAAGAAGCCGCCAAACAGGGTCTGAAGGTCGAACTGGTGGAGTTCACCGACTGGATCGCTCCCAACGTCACCCTCGCGGCGGGCGATATCGATGTGAACTACTTCCAGCACATCCCGTTCCTGACCAACGCCAACGAGGCCGCCGGTTACAACCTGGTGTCCTATGCACCGGGCATCATCAACAACGTCGGGCTGTACTCGAAGAAATACAAAAGCTTCGATGAATTGCCCACGGGCGCCACCGTGGCCATTGCCAACGACCCGATCAACAGCGGTCGTGGCCTGCAACTGCTGGCCAAGGCAGGGCTGATCACGCTCAAGCAAGGCGTGGGTTACAAGGCCACCGAAGAAGACATCACCGCCAACCCGAAAAAACTCAAGATCATTCAGGTCGAAGCCGTGCAACTGGTGCGTGCCTACGATGATGCGGATCTGGTCCAGGGCTACCCGGCCTATATCCGTCTGGCCAAGACCTTCCCGGCCGACTCGGCCATTCTGTTCGACGGCCTGGACCACCCGGAATACGTGATTCAGTTCGTGATCAAGCCTGAACGCAAGGACGACCCGCGCCTGGCCAAGTTTGTCGATATCTACCAGCACTCCCCGGTGGTGCGTGCATCGCTGGACAAGGTCAACGGCAAGCTCTACCAGCCGGGCTGGAAGGAATGACATGAACGCACTCGCGCAACGGCAACAGCCGACCGCTCCCGGCCATTCGGCCAGCCAGACCGAACTGCATCCGGACCTGAACCAGGCCCATGTACGTTTCATCAATCTGGGCAAGACTTACCACGGCCAGCAGGGTCCGGTGCAGGCCCTGAGCAATATCGAGCTGGCGATCCAGCGCGGCGAGATCTTCGGCATCATCGGCCGCAGCGGGGCAGGCAAATCCTCGCTGATCCGCACCATCAATCGCCTGGAACAACCCAGCAGTGGCCGGGTACTGATCGATCAGGTGGACATTGGCGAATTCGACGAAGACAAGCTGGTAGAGCTGCGCCGACGCATCGGCATGATCTTCCAGCACTTCAACCTGATGTCGGCCAAGACCGTGTGGCAGAACGTCGAGCTGCCGCTCAAGGTCGCAGGGGTTCCCAAGGAGCAGCGCCAGCGCAAGGTCAGCGAACTGCTGGAACTGGTCGGTCTGCAGGACAAGCACAAGGCTTACCCGGCGCAGCTTTCCGGTGGGCAGAAACAGCGCGTCGGCATTGCCCGGGCACTGGTGCATGACCCGGCCATCCTGCTGTGCGACGAAGCGACGTCGGCGCTGGACCCGGAAACCACCCAGTCGATCCTCGGCCTGCTGCGCGAGATCAACCGGCGGCTGGGCCTGACCATCGTGCTGATCACCCATGAGATGTCCGTGATCCGCGATATCTGCAACCGCGTGGTGGTGCTCGAAAGGGGCCAGGTGGTGGAACAAGGCCCTGTGTGGCAAGTGTTTGGCAATCCACAGCATGAAGTGAGCAAAACCCTGCTTGCGCCGCTGCAACTGGGCTTGCCGAAAGCCTTGCTGGAGCGTCTGACACCGCAACCACCCCATCCTGAAGCTTCACTGCTGCTGGACCTGATATTTACCGGCGTCAGCACAGAAGAGCCGGACCTTGCAGCCCTGTTCGCAGCTCTGGGTGGCCAGGTGAAGTTGTTGCAGGGCGGCGTGGAACGTATTCAGGAACGTGCCGTCGGGCATCTGATCCTGTCGATCAATCGCTCGCCCCACAGTCGGGACGAGTTGCTGACCCGCGCACGTCAGCATGCGCCACAAGCGGAGGTACTGGGTTATGTGGGTTGATCGTTTGCTGCAAGGCGTGCTCGATACCTTTCTGATGGTCGGCGTGTCCTCGTTCATTGCCCTGCTGCTGGGCATTCCGATGGCGGTGATTCTGGTCACCAGTTCCAGGGGCGGGATCTACGAAGCGCCGGTACTGAATCAGGTACTGGGGGCTTTCGTTAACCTGTTTCGCTCGATTCCGTTCCTGATCCTGATGGTCGCACTGATCCCGTTCACCCGCCTGATCGTCGGCACCAGTTATGGCGTCTGGGCGGCTGTAGTGCCGTTGACCATTGCCGCAACGCCCTTCTTCGCGCGTATCGCCGAAGTCAGCCTGCGCGAAGTCGATCACGGCCTGATCGAAGCGGCACAAGCCATGGGCTGCCGTCGCTGGCACATCGTCTGGCATGTGCTGCTGCCTGAAGCCTTGCCGGGCATTGTCGGTGGTTTCACCATCACCCTCGTCACGATGATCAACTCGTCGGCCATGGCCGGTGCCATCGGTGCCGGTGGGCTGGGGGATATCGCCTACCGCTACGGCTATCAACGCTTCGACACACAGATCATGCTCACCGTGATCGTGTTGCTGGTGGTGCTGGTGGCCGCCATTCAACTGGGCGGCGACCGGCTGGCGCGGGTTCTGAACAAGCGCTGAGCCATTGCTTCGGTCCGGGCTGGGGGTATATTGACGTCCTCCATTGCCCGGACAACCGTTTGCCATGAAGCTCGACGCCCAAGATCTCGCCCATATCACCGCCGTCACCGTCGGCCATTACAACCAGGTGGCCGAAGACTTCCGCGAAGGCACCCGCGACCACGACGTCAGCCAGAACATTGCCGCTCTGTTGCGGCATATCCAGGGGCCGACGCCCTGGCAGATTCTGGATTTCGGCTGCGGACCGGGCCGTGATCTGAAGACACTCAGCGCCATGGGGCATGTCGCGGTGGGTCTGGACGGCAGCGAACACTTCGTCCGGATGGCTCGGGAGGACAGCGGCTGCGAAGTGCTGCACCAGAATTTTCTGGAACTGGACCTGCCCGTCGCCCGCTTCGATGGCATCTTCGCCAATGCCGTGCTGTTCCACATACCGAAACAGGAACTGCCCAGAGTCCTGCGCCAACTGCATGCCACGCTCAAACCGGACGGCGTGCTGTTCAGTTCAAATCCGAGAGGCCAGAACCAGGAAGGCTGGAAAGGCGAACGCTACGGCTCGTATCACGACCTGGAAGCATGGCGTGAACTGCTGACCGAAGCAGGCTTTGTGGAGCTTGAGCACTACTACCGGCCTGCCGGACTGCCACGGGAACAGCAACCTTGGCTGGCAAGCGTCTGGCGACGGCTCTGAACATCACCGAGAAACGATCCAGCGACTTGACGAAAAACAGCGATTCCTATTGCGTGCCCTGCGTGACTGGCATTTTTGTCAGTATCGGCGCAGCGGCAAAGCGTCAGGATGGAGCCCGAAAAGGTATTCGCGGCCCGCACGTTAATCGATCAAGGACATGATCATGGCAACGCAATATATTCAGAACGGCAACTTCAGTAACGATTTCGAGCACTGGAAAGCCGCAACGGGTTTTGAACCCGACTTCAAACCCCACGGCGATGGACAAAGCATTCTGCTACCGGTTGCAACGGTTATCAGCCAGTCCTTGCCGGACCTGCCGGGTAAAACCCTGCGTATCGAATTCGATGCCTTCAGTGACAATCCCCATGTAGACGAGGCCATATTCGTAGTCAGCGTCGGTGGCTTCAACGCTGACGGCGTGGCCCAGGTTTCGCCAGTCAGCGGGATCGCGACACCGGACTGGCAACGCTTTACGGTGAACATGTACTTTCAGGAAAACCTGAGCTATTGCTTCCTGAACGTCTCGACACCGCGCCCCGCCCTCTCTGACAGTATTTCAACCAGAACACCTTCCATGAGCCCCGTCAGGTTCGGCGACTTCAGCCTGCTCGATGCCGGATAACCTGTAGATACCGTCTTTGTCGCCAGCAAGCTGCCTCCCACGGTCCTCTGACTGACTTGCAACACTTAACGAGTACAGAGCCAATGAATTCGTGCCTACGCCGACTTCGGCTCCTTGATCTTGTACCAGGCCACATACAGGGCTGGCAGGAACAACAGGGTCAGCAAGGTGGCGATGATGATGCCGCCAATCATGGCGTAAGCCATCGGTCCCCAGAACACTTCGCGGGCGATGGGGATCATGCCCAGGCTGGCCGCTGCCGCCGTCAGCAGGATCGGGCGACGGCGGTGCTCGGTGGCTTCGACCACAGCATCCCACGGCGAGTAGCCGCTCTCTTCATAGGCATGGATCTGGGTCACCAGAATCACCGAATTGCGGATGATGATGCCAATCAGCGCCAGCACCCCGAGAATCGCCACGAAGCCCAGTGGCGTGCCGGTCGGGATCAGCGCCAGCACCACGCCGATCAGGCCCAGCGGCGCGACACTGGCCACCAGGAACATCTTCTGCACGCTGTGCAACTGGATCATCAGGAAGGTCGCCATCAGGAACAGCATCAACGGCACGACACTGGCAATCGGCCCTTGCGCCTTGCTGCTTTCCTCTACCGTACCGCCGGTCGCCACCTTGTAGCCCACCGGCAAGCCAGCAGCGAATTTCTCGATTTCCGGCTTCAGTTGATTGACCAGATCGGTCGGCTGGATCTCGTCGCGAACTGCGCCTTTCACGGTGATGGTCGGTTTGCGGTCACGACGCCAGACCAGCGGCTGCTCCAGTTCGTAACCCACCGTGGCAAAGGCCAGCAACGGAATCGAGGTTCCGGCCGGGGTCACGATCTGCAGGTTCTGCAGGGTTTCCGGTGTACCACGCTCGGCATCCTCGGCACGCCCCACCACGTTGATCAGGTAGATATCGTCACGCACCTGAGTCACCGCCGAACCGCTGACCACGCTGTTCATCAGTTGCGCAACATCTTCGGAAGACAGCCCCAACTGCCGCGCCTTGTCCTGATTGATATCGATGCGCAGCACCTTGCCCGGTTCGTTCCAGTCGTAGATCACCTCGCCGACGTGTGAGTTCTTGCCCAGCAACGTGGCCAGTTCGATAGCGTGCTGGCGAACCTTGTCGATGTTTTCGCCGCTGACCCGATACTGCAAAGGACGTCCGACTGGCGGCCCCATTTCCAGCGGCTGCACATAGGAACCGATACCGACATATTCATCGCGCAGGCGCTTCTGCAACCGTGCGGTCAGCGCACCTCGCTCCTCAAGTCCTTTGCTGACGATGACCAGCTGGGCGTAGAACGGGTTTTCCAGTTGCTGATCCAGCGGCAGGTAGAAACGCACCGCGCCCTGGCCGATGTAAGTGCTCCAGCGCTCGATATCGGGATCGTCCTTGAGGCTGGCTTCGAAACGGTCCACCACCTGACGCGTCTCGTTGATCGAGGCGTTCTGTGGCAGGTTCAGATCGACCAGGATTTCAGGACGGTCCGAAGAGGGAAAGAACTGATTCTGCACGAACTGCATCGAGAACAGCGACGCGGCAAACAGCAGGATCGTCATGCCGATTGCCAGCCAGCGATGACGCATGGCCCACAACATGCTGCTGTTGAATGCCCGACCTACACGGCCCGGCTCTTCGGACTTGGGCTTGATGTTGCTGCTCAGAATGTGCACGCCGATCACCGGCGCAAACAGCACGGCCACGATCCATGACACCAGCATCGCCACGGCAATCACCGCAAACAGCGTGAAGGTGTATTCCCCCGCCGAACTGTCATTCAAACCAATGGGCACGAAGCCGGCGACCGTCACCAGCGTGCCGGTCAGCATCGGGAAGGCGGTCGAGGTGTAGGCATAAGTCGCGGCCTGCTCACGGGTTTCGCCCATCTCCAGGCGTGTGACCATCATTTCCACGGTAATCATGGCATCGTCCACCAGCAGCCCGAGAGCGATGATCAACGCCCCGAGGGAAATCCGCTGCATGGTGATGCCGCTGTACTCCATGAACACGAAGACCATCGCCAGCACCAGCGGAATGGAGCAAGCCACCACCAGACCGGCACGCACACCCAGGCTGACAAAGCTGACCACCATCACAATGATCACCGCCTCGAACAGCGCGCTGGTGAAACCGCCTACCGCCTTGTCCACCACTTCGGCCTGATCGGAAACCTTGTGCACTCCCACGCCCACCGGCAGTTCGGCGGTGGAAATGTCCATGCGTTCATGCAATGCCTTGCCGAACTCCTGGATGTTGCCGCCTTTCTGCATGGCGATGGACAGACCGATGGCCGGTTTGCCGTTGTAGCGGAACAGCGGCTTGGGCGGATCGGTATAGCCCCGGGTGATGTCGGCAATATCGCTCAGACGATAGAAACGGTCATTGAGCCTGAGGTTGACGGCAGCCAGATCCTTTTCCGACGCGAACTGCCCGGAGGTACGCACGGAAATCCGCTCCGGCCCGGCCTCGATCACGCCCGCCGGCGTGACAGCGTTCTGGGATTGCAGGCTTTGCACCACCTGCCGCTGATCCAGGCCCAGAGCCGCCAGCTTGCGGGTGGAAAAGTTCAGGTAGATCACCTCATCCTGCTGGCCGATCATTTCCACCTTGCCAAGGCCCGGGACTTCACGGATATCGGCGCGGACCTTCTCGACGTAATCGCGCAACTGGCGCATCGAGAAACCATCGGCGGTAAAGGCGTAGATCGAGCCGAACACATCACCGAACTCGTCGTTGAACGCCGGCCCTTGCAAACCTTGGGGGAACTGCCCGCGAATGTCGTCGATCTTCTTGCGCACCTGATACCAGATCTGCGGTATGTCCTTGGCACTGGTGGTGTCGCGCAGGTAAACGAAAACCGTGGACTCGCCGGGCCGGGTATAACTTTTCACGTAATCCAGCGAGTCCAGCTCTTCGAGCTTTTTCTCGATGCGATCGGTCACCTGTTTCAGGGTTTCGTCGACGGTCGCGCCGGGCCAGCGGGTCTGGATGACCATGGTCTTGATGGTGAAGGACGGATCTTCTTCACGCCCAAGCTTCATGTAGGAAAACACGCCCATCAACAGCGCGACGAACATCAGGTACCAGACAAACGACTGATGCTTGATGGCCCACTCGGACAGATTGAAACTCCCTTTCATCGCGGGCTTTCCTCATCGACTTTGACTTTCTGCCCCGGCTTGAGGCTGTTGACGCCCGCGCTCACTACCTTCTCACCGGCAGTGACTCCGCCTGCCAGCAGAAAGCTGTCGCCCTCGCGGCTGACGACATTCACCTCTCTTGGGTTTACCGTCTGGCTTTGCGGGTCGATGATCCAGACCCGGGCTTTGCCGTCGATGTCCTGCAAGGCCGTGATCGGCAGGCTCATGCGCGGGGTAGTGGCGGAACTCAGGGTCACACTGATCGCTGTACCGAGCCGCAATGCCTGCGGCGTGTCAGTCAGGGTCAGACGTGCCCGCCGCGTACGGGTCGAACGGTCGGGCTGCGGCTCGATCTCCCGGGGTATTGCGGTGGTTTTCACTTGCGGATCAAGCTGGCTGGCTACGTTGAACACCACATCGGCAGGCAACTGATCGACCAGCGAAACTGGCAAATCGATCACCGCTTCCTTGATATCGGGTCTGGCCAGGGTCACGACCTCCTGCCCTGCCGTGACGACCTGTCCGGCTTCAGCCCTCCACTCGGTAACCACCGCATCGTGATCCGTGCGTAATTCGCTGTAGCTCAACTGGTCATTGGCCTGCCGGGCAGCCGCTCTGGCCTGATCCAGCGAAGAGCGTGTGGTTTTCAGTTCGGTCAGGGCATTGTCCAGTTGCGCCTGTGCGCCGACGCCGCGATCGAACAGTTCCTGCTGGCGACGGGCATTGGCCTGGGCATTGATCCACTGCGCCTCGATTCGGGCCAGATCGCCCTGGCGAGCGCGCACATTATTCTGCTGGTCGGTAGGGTCGAGGGTCGCAAGCAGGTCGCCCTTCTTCACTTCACTGCCCACATCGACATGGCGGGACGCGATACGTCCCGGCACCCGAAAACCCAGCACGCTCTGGTAGCGCGCCTCGATATTGCCCGCGAAACGTCCGAACTCCAGCTGCGAATCGGGCCGGGCCTCGACAAAGACCACCGGCCGAACCGGCTCGGGTGGCGTTTCATCCTTGCCACAACCGCTCAACAGCAGACCGCTCAACAACAGGCAGGTCAGACGCTTCATGGCTGCACCCGAGCATGTTGCTGCTGTGATTGATCGGCAATTTCGACCTGCATGTCCGGGTGCAATAACTGTCCGCCTGCAACCACGACTTTCTCTCCACTCTTGAGCCCGTCACCGATGATGACTCTGGACGTCAGGTAACGGGCGACCTGAACCTTGCGCAGATTGACCTTGCCCTGCTCGTCCACAACCCAGACGGCAGGCTTGCCCAGGTGCTCGCCAAGGTCCTTGGTCAGGGCAGACCACGGCAGCTCGACGCTGGTATTGGCAGGAGCACTCAGGGCCACGCTGACCACGGAGCCCAGATCCATGCCTTCGGGCAACGGATCGAGCGCGACCTTGACCTGCAGGGTTCCGGTTTGCGCCGAAACCGCCGGGGTCACTTCACGCACCTTGCCGCTAACCTTGATGGCCGGGTTGTCGAGCAGGGTCACTTGCACCGGCTGATCAGTCGGCGGCTGAACGAATAATGATTCGTAGACGTTGAACACCGCATCACGCTCGCCATCGCGGGCCAGATCGAAGATCGGCACGGTGGCCTGCACCACTTGCCCGACTTCGGCCTGACGCGCCGTGATGACGCCCGGCGTATCCGCAACAAGCGCGGTGTAGCTCAACTGCTCACGAGCATTGGCCAGTTGCGCCTGGGCGGCTTTCAGTGCGCTCTCGCTGCCACGCAAGGCCGCCTGGGCCGAATCGTATTCGCTGCGACTGGTGTAGCCCTTGGGCAGCAGCTTTTCCTGACGTCCGAACGCGGCGCGCGCCTGAGTGACCCGCGCCTGTTCGGCGGCCACCGACGCAAGCGCCGAATCGACATTGATCTGCAAGTCCTTGGGATCGAGCCGGGCGAGCACCTGATTGGCGGTCACACGATCACCGACGTCCACATTACGCTGGATGATCTTGCCATTGACCCGGAATGAAAGCCGGGTCTGCACCCGGGCCTGAATATCGCCGGTCAAGGCAACGCTGGCGGCAAAGTCGGCAGTCCTCACCGTCTGCACATAGACCCTGGGCAGATCGGGAGCGGCCGGTTTTTCCTGGCCACAGCCAGTCAGCAACACCATGGCCGCGGCAAGGCCAAGCATAACCAGTCCAGAAGAACGAGCAGGCATGCAGACTCCTTTTGCGGCTGCCAGATGCGAGAGTGATATCACGAGAAAGGAACGTGAACATGCGACTGTGCGCAGGCGAGAGGGTTCCTTGCGGTGCTCAAGTCTTCAGACGGTGGATTCGTATGAATACAGAGAACGGATTGATGATCGTTTCGAGCTTGCTCTGATACGCGTACTAATATCTTTCAGGTCCACAGCCACAGCGTCCCGACGTTTTACCGACTCCACAGCCACCGCCCTCTGCAAGCTCACCAGGTTCTTCGGATTCCGGGCGGCGATCACCGTGCCGACCCGTGTGCTGGAAGCCACCACGCCAAGCGTCAGCGCGCCCCATCCCAGAGGCTCCAGCACCGGAGAATCAGGAGCGACCTCAGCCACGATCTGCCGCGTGATACCAAGCGTCGCGCCTGCCACTGCACTCCCGCCCGTCACCATGGTGGAAATGCTACCGGCACTGAAAAACCCGGCCTGCGCAGCTTTCACAGACAACATGAAAGGCAGGGAAGGAAACAGGGTGACGGTGGCGCTCACCAATGCAGCCACACTAAGCGTTATGCCGACGATGAACTGCCAGGACACCTGTCCCGTCGGATCATGACGATTGATCGGATCACCCAGGCAATAGGCATAAGGGTTCAAGCCGCCCTCGCCAAACGGGCTCAGGCTGTCCGGACGGTTGAAGCGCATCAGGGTCGGGTTATAGGCGCGATACCCCTTGCCCAGCAGATAGTGGCCCGTGAGGGGATCGGGACGCTCCCCATTGAAACCGGGCAGATGTCTGAGCGGAGCATGATGACCGTAGGGCGCATAGGCGATGGCGGTGTGCTGACCCGAATCTGCCGTATGGAGCACACTGCCAGCCTGATCGGTGGCGGCCAGGGTCGTAGCGAGTTTTTTGCCGATCATCCTCTGCAATGCCAGCAACTGATGCTCTCGGTGGAAAAAACTGCGCTGCTCGGCACCCTGGATTTCGCTGGCCAGTCTGTCGGCGCGATAGAACGTCCGAGTGAGTGCATCGGCAGTCGACGTGCGGGAAGCGAGGCGATCCAGAGGATCATATTCATAGCGGCACAGGACGATTTCATGAGGCATGGCAAGGCACCATTCCGGGCAGTGTGAACGAGCAAGGCCAGCCTCACCCGCACCTTCACAATGAACCCTCATGCAAGTAGTTGGCTACTCGTAGAAATGACAGTACCGCCGCAAAAGCGCACACAGCAGAAAAGACGAAGGATGTAGTTTCGACAACAGAGATGACACATAGCCATTATGCGCAAGAAGTTGCACACTTTTCTGTGGATAACATGTGAGCAGTTCTCTACAAACCATGCCAATCAAGGCCTACAGAGAAGTGCGCAAGAAGTTGCGCAGTGGTGCGCAACTTCTTGCGCACTTTCATGGGGTTTTTCCTCTGAAAAGTCCCCCACGCCCCGAATAAATAACGCATCTACTTGATTTATATAGTTATTTT
>JAAIGF010074586.1_pt1 | contig 135358 bp, 133 predicted proteins | sample 6487441 | NCBI WGS metagenome assembly JAAIGF01 (sample SAMN13974129, study PRJNA590717) | phyllosphere metagenome | biome: pepper field; feature: multiple bacterial spot infested pepper fields; material: pepper leaves; isolation source: leaves from pepper fields | host: Capsicum annuum ... | reverse complement strand
CTTATGCCCTGATCCTTGACCATCTTGGCGACTTCCAGCTTGAAGCTGGGATCAAAGCTTCTGTTCTTCTTGCTCATGCAGACTCCTCAGTAGGTGTAGTTTCCCCTATTGAGGTGTCCGGAGCCATTAAACCAGCACACTTTTGCGTGGAGCCCGCTCACCCGGTTTCAGTCTGGCGCGCCACTCGCGATAAGCGAGATTCTGGCGTGAGCGTCTGAGAAATTCCTGTAGATCACGTTGGCTCTTCTCTTCTGCCTTCTTGAAGAAAAGGGCTTCCTGGGCATCCTGCTTTTCTCTTTCGCGAGGCCAGTTTCTCTCTACGTGATCAATCCAGTCACGCAGAATGAAGCTATCGACTCTTTGCACCACGAAGTGGACCTTGGGCGTGTCGCTGGTCACTTCGCCGCCATCCTGCTCCAGTGCTTCCTTTACGAAGCCGACAAGGCCGTAACGCTTGCTGTCTGACCAGAACACCGGTCCGCCGCTCATCCCGCTCAGCTTTGTAATGGGAGGCAGCGAGTCGAGATCGCTGTAGAACGTTACGCTGTGGTGTCTGCCATCGGCACCATTGCCTGCTGCTATCGCTCTAACGAATCCCATGCTCAGTCGGGTCTTGCCTGATCGATCCGCCGTATCCTGTTTTTCAGCGGTCGGGAACCCCGTTGCCATGGCATAGCGCAGTGGCCAGACAGGATCCTGCTCCTGTATCACGAAGGGCCGCTTGCCGAATCTCAGCAAGGAAGCTTCGTCGATCGGGGTGATGGCTACGTCAGGTTGATTGTCTGCGAAGTCCCGAGGGGCAAACAAGAATGGTCCTCTGATCATCAGCCCCTTGTTTGCCGGGCATATATAGCGAAGTGGCTGGTGGCTTGCTGCTGCCTGCTTGGCCAGATACTCCACGACATGCTTGGCCGTGACGGCATAGCACTTATTGCCATAACGGATAAAAGTGACCGTTCCCGTCAAATCGGCAGGTTGAGGAAGGAAGCTACGGTGCCCAAGTTCCAGTCTATGAAGTGCCAGGGTCGCTGAGTAAGCCCTGGCGTCGTCAAGGTCATCGTGAAATTGGAACGTTGTCATGTGCCCCTCTTATCGTTCAGCCTTGTTCGTTACGACCCGCCGCCCCAATCTTCTCTTCCATCTCCGCCACCTTCGCCTCCAGCGCTTCGAGACGAGCACGCGTACGGGCAAGTACGGCCATCTGGCTGTCGAATTCTTCGCGGCTGACCAGATCCAGTTTGCTGAAGCCGCTTTGCAGCAGGGCCTTGAACTGGGTTTCGAATTCGTTGCGGGGCAGTGGGGTTTCGCCGTTGAACAGGCGGGAGGCGTGGCCACTCAGGGCATCGAGGAAAGCTTTGGGCGCGAGCATGATGTTTTTTCCTGTATCAGATGGGCGGCAGTGTAGCACGCAGCATCTATAGTCATTTTCAGTGCATCGGCAATGCACAGTTATTGAGCGTGGGGGCGTGCACGAGTGCACTGTAGTTGTGCGTTGCATGGTGGCCAAAATGGCTCAGGCGGCTGAAAAAGTGCTCAAGGCCCTGTATTTGATGAATATTCACGAGATGGCAAGCTTTCTGCTTAATGGCTTGTGACCCATGCACTGATGCAGTCGCTGTGACGAATGCAGTGCGGCAGGCGGAGCGGGGATGTGTTTCGTCAGAAGCGGTTTTCTGGAGTTGGTCGGGCCTTTAACTGGCCTCCGACGCGTTACAAAGCCAGGCACTGCGCTTAGACTTGAGTCGGGTTTGTTTTCCTGGGGCAAGTCCACCAATTCGGGAGAAAGTTTTCATGAAGCTAGTCACTGCCATCATCAAGCCGTTCAAATTGGACGACGTGCGCGAGTCGCTGTCCGAAATCGGCGTGCAGGGCATCACTGTTACCGAGGTTAAAGGTTTCGGTCGCCAAAAGGGACACACCGAGCTGTATCGCGGTGCTGAATACGTAGTCGACTTCCTTCCAAAAGTGAAGATCGACGTCGCTATCGATGACAAGGATCTGGATCGTGTCATCGAGGCCATCACCAAAGCTGCCAACACCGGCAAGATCGGGGACGGCAAAATTTTTGTTGTGAATCTGGAACAGGCTATACGCATCCGTACCGGCGAAACCGATACCGACGCCATTTAAGCCGCCAAACCCCACGCCCCAGGAGTAAACAATATGACTCTGCGTCAATTCGCAGGGCTAGGAGCCCTGTTGTCCCTCGTAACCCCTGGCCTGGCCATGGCGGCGGACGAAGTGGCAGCCCCCGTTCTCAACTCAGGTGACACCGCCTGGATGCTGACAGCCACCGCGCTGGTGCTGTTCATGACCATCCCCGGTCTTGCCCTGTTCTACGGCGGCATGGTCCGCTCCAAAAACGTTCTTTCCGTGATGATGCAGTGCTTTGCCATTACCGGTCTGATCAGCATCCTGTGGGTCGTCTACGGCTACAGCCTTGCGTTCGACACAACGGGCATGGAAGCTGGCGTCGTCAACTTCAACTCCTTCTTCGGTGGCCTGGGCAAGGCGTTCCTGGCAGGTATCACGCCTTCGAGCATCACCGGTTCTGCGGCCTTGTTCCCTGAAGCGGTGTTCGTCACCTTCCAGATGACTTTCGCCATCATCACTCCGGCCCTGATCGTCGGTGCTTTCGCAGAACGCATGAAGTTCTCCGCGATGCTGATCTTCATGGCTATCTGGTTCACTCTGGTCTACGCGCCAATCGCCCACATGGTCTGGGGCGGCGTCGGTGGCCTGATGTGGGACTGGGGCGTTCTGGACTTCGCAGGCGGCACTGTCGTGCACATCAACGCCGGTGTTGCTGGTCTGGTTGCCTGTCTGGTGCTGGGCAAGCGTAAAGGCTTCCCGACCACTCCGATGGCTCCGCACAACCTGGGTTACACCCTGATCGGTGCGGCCATGCTGTGGATCGGCTGGTTCGGCTTCAACGCCGGTTCCGCTGCTGCTGCAAACGGTACTGCCGGTATGGCGATGCTGGTAACCCAGATCGCTACCGCTGCCGCCGCCCTGGGCTGGATGTTCGCCGAGTGGCTGACTCACGGCAAGCCAAGTGCCCTGGGTATCGCTTCGGGTGTGGTTGCCGGTCTGGTTGCCATTACTCCGGCTGCCGGTACAGCAGGCCCGATGGGTGCCCTGATCATCGGTCTGGCGTCTGGCGTGATCTGCTTCTTCTGTGCAACCAGCCTGAAACGCAAGCTGGGCTACGATGACTCTCTGGATGCATTCGGCGTTCACGGTGTCGGCGGTATCGTCGGCGCGATCCTGACCGGTGTGTTCGCTGCTCCTGCACTGGGCGGTTTCGGTACTGTGACCGACATCGGCGCTCAAGTCTGGATTCAGTTCAAGGGCGTAGCCTTCACCGTCATCTACACCGCAATCGTGACCTACATCATCCTCAAGGTGCTGGACGTGGTCATCGGTCTGCGTGTGACCGACGAAGAAGAGTCTGTGGGTCTGGACCTTGCACAACACAATGAGCGTGGCTACAACTTGTAATCAGCCGTAGCTGCAGAGGAATGCCCGGTCTCCCCGGGCATTTTTTTTATCCAGACTTTGTGAACCATCCGCGCATTACAGCTTCCATTGTCTGTGTCGTTAGCGATGATCGCGGCTTATCGGTGCAGCGGCCTTGATGCTGTCACAGAGATGATCGTTAACTTGTGGATCGGCTTGTTTATTGCGCGCTTTGCTTTTTTCTCAGTCGAGTTAGAATGCGCGCCGAACGTGCGGAGAACGGTATGTGGCATCAATCCAGGATTACCCTCCGGGCCAGGCCCCGCGGGTTTCATCTGGTGACGGACGAGATACTTGCAGGTTTGCCTGAACTGCGGGGTTGTCGAGTCGGATTGCTGCATTTGTGGCTGCAACATACCTCGGCTTCGTTGACCGTCAACGAGAATGCCGACCCGGCGGTACGTCGTGATTTCGAACGCTTTTTCAGCCGTCTGGTCCCAGAGGGTACTGCCGGATATGAACATAACGACGAAGGTCCTGACGATTTGCCGGCGCATTTCAAGGCCAGTTTGTTAGGCTGCCAGTTGGTTTTACCGGTAACGGCTGGGCGATTGGCGTTGGGCACCTGGCAAGGTGTTTATCTGGGTGAGCATCGAGAGGCTGGCGGTGCTCGCAATGTCCTTGCAACCCTTCAGGGTGAATGGACATGACCGCTGGTTTCAGCGGTGTTGAATTTTTTCCGACAGCCTTCGATTTTCAGGGCTGCTGGGCTATAACTAATCTGCTTTCGCAAGTCATGAGGTAGAACATGAGCGACGACGACAACGATAACGACGATCTGGTAGACGATCTGGAAGGTGAGGATGACGGCGAGGAGCTTGCTGCTGCTCCTGAAGACGACGCTGCCGACTCTGATGATGGTGCTGAAGTCTCGGCTACTCCTGCCAAGGGCAAGTCCAAGGCTGCAGTTTCGGTCGATGAGCTTCCCAGTGTAGAAGCCAAGAACAAAGAGCGTGATGCTCTGGCCCGTGCGATGGAAGAATTCCTCGCCCGTGGTGGCAAGGTGCAGGAAGTGGAGGCCAATGTGGTCGCCGATCCGCCCAAGAAGCCGGACAACAAATACGGTAGCCGCCCTATCTAAGGGGGCAATGGCCGTATGAGAAAAAGCCCGCTGTCGCTGCGGGCTTTTTCTTGGGTGATGCTTTTGTAGGAGATAATCCGCTGCCTCGCGCCGCGGGCAAGCGCGCTCCTACAGGCTTTTCAGTACCTCGGGCAACTGGGTCAGGCTGCTGATTTCGGCTTCCGGTCTTTTCTCGGACTCCCAGACCTTGCCTTGCGGGTTGTACCAGATGGCACGTAGGCCGGCGCGCTGGGCGCCTTCAATGTCGTCGCTGGGGTGATCGCCGATATGGACGGCGTTGGCGGCATCGCTATTGCCGCGCTTGAGCGCTTCGAGAAAGGGGGCCGGGTCGGGTTTACCGATGCCCAGGTCTTCGGCGCACAGGGCGAAGGCGAAGTAGTCCGCCAGCCCCAGGCGGCGTACATCGGCATTGCCGTTGGTGATGACGCCCAGAGTGAAGGTCTTGGCGAGGATTTCCAGGGTTGGCTGCACTTCCGGGAAGATCTGCACCTGATGCCGGGCATGCAGGAACACTTCAAAACTCTCGTCGGCCAGCTCCTGTGCCAGTGAAGCTTCATACCCCGCGTCCTGCAGGGCATGAAACAGCACCCGGCGTCTCAGGGCGCTGATGCGGTGCTTGAGCGTCGGTTCGGCTTCGATCAGGCGTGAGCGGATTTCCCACAGGTGTTCGATCGGCAATGGTCCGAGCCGGGGCGCGTGCTCGCCCAGCCAGTTGCGTAGCACCGTTTCGGCACTGGCGATGGCTGGAGCCGTGTCCCAGAGAGTGTCATCAAGATCGAAGGTAATGAGTTTAATCATCGGCAGTTCCTTTGCGTCTGGCACGGGGGTGGGCGCTGTCGTACACGCTGGCCAGATGTTGAAAGTCCAGGTGGGTATAGATTTGCGTAGTCTTGATGTCGGCGTGGCCAAGCAGTTCCTGCACGGCGCGCAGATCCTGTGAGGATTCCAGCAGGTGACTGGCGAAGGAATGGCGCAGCATGTGCGGGTGCAGGTTTTGCCCCAGCTCGCGCTCCCCGGCAGTCTTGACCCGCAGCTGGATTGCCCTTGGCCCCAGTCGTCGGCCTTGCTGGCTGACGAATACCGCATCGTCCTGCGGGTTGGCCAGGGCGCGCAGAGGCAGCCAGGTTTCCAGCGCCTGACGGGCCTTGCTGCCCACCGGAAGCACGCGGGTCTTGCTGCCTTTGCCGAGCACCTGAACCAGCCCGTCGCGCAGGTCCAGTTGATCGAGATTCAGGCTGGTAAGCTCCGACAAGCGCAGCCCCGAGGAATACAGCAGTTCCAGGATGGCTTGATCGCGATGAGCCAGAAAATCATCCTCGACTGCGCCGTCCAGCAGTTGCGAAGTGCGGTCGGTGTCGAGGGTCTTGGGCAGTCGCTTTTCGCCTTTGGGCGGTGCCAGGCCATTGGCCGGGTCGTGTTCGCACAGGCCTTCGCGACACAGGTATTTGTAGAGTCCGCGCACCGCCGACAGCATGCGCGCCAGGCTGCGTGAAGACTGACCTTGCTGATGCTGGCGGGCAATGAAGCTGCGCAGGTGCTGGATATCCAGGTCCGCCCAGCTGGAGATGCTGGATTTCCTGCTGAATTCGAGCACCTTGTTCAGGTCGCGCCGATAGGCTTCCAGCGTATGGGGCGACACCTGACGCTCACTGCGCAGGTGCATGCAGTAGGCGTCCAGATGCTGTTCCATGCCTAGCGAACCGAGCGTAGCGAGTGAGTGAAGCGTGGCAGCAGACGGCTCAGAACGTCGGCGATATAACTGAGAAACAGGGTGCCGACCGAGCTTTTATAGTGCTGCGGATCGCGGCTGCCAATGGCAAGTACACCGTGCAGGCCCAGATGATTCAGGGTCACGATGGCGGTGGAACCGACATCCTTGCTTTGTTCTTCGCCGAACAGGAATGTCAGTTCATGTTCGCGCAATGCACCGCACACGGTTTTCTCGCCGATCAGGCCGCCAATGGCTTTCTGCGCATCGGCACTGCTGACCCAGCGGCCGATGGGCATCGGGTTGTCGCTGAACAGCACCAGGCTGACAAAGGGCACCTTGAATTCCTGACGCAGGCTGTCTTCCACCGCAATGATCAGTTCGTCCAGGCTGGTGGCGTCCATCATGGCGAGGTTGAGGCGGCGGGTTTTCTCGAACAGGCGGTCGTTGTCGCGGGCGACATCCATCAACTGCGAAAGCCGGTGACGCATTTCGATATTGCGTTCACGCAGCAGCTTGAGCTGCCGTTCGACCAGCGAGACGGTATCGCCGCGCTGGTGAGGGATGCGCATCGACACCAGCAATTCGTCGTGCTCGGCGAAGAAATCCGGTTGTTTGAGCAGGAAAGCGATAACCGCCTCTGCTTCAAGGTTTGGCACTGCGCTATCGGCAGGCGATTCGCTGGTGGTTTCGGTTGAAGCCGGAGGCTGATCGGTCATCGCATTTGCTCACTCATAAACGAACTTGGCCTTCGTAAACCCGTACTGCCGGGCCTGTCATCATGACAGGATGCCCCGGACCTGCCCACTCGATGGACAGGCGTCCTCCGGGCAGGTCGATCAACAGGGGCGAATCCATCCAGCCCTGGCTGATGGCCGCGACGGCAGCAGCGCAGGCACCGGTGCCGCAGGCCTGGGTTTCACCCGCGCCGCGCTCCCAGACGCGCAACTGCGCACGCTGACGATCGATGACGTGAAGAAAGCCGACATTGACCCGTGCCGGGAAGCGCGGGTGATGTTCGATCTTCGGACCCAGCTCATGTACCGGCGCGCCGTTGATGTCGTCCACCCGCAGGACCGCATGGGGGTTGCCCATGGAAACTGCAGCCAGCTCGACGTTCTGGCCGTCGACATCGACGTTGTAGCTCAGTGCCTGAGCGGGTGCCGTGAACGGAATATCCTGTGGAGCCAGGCGTGGCGGGCCCATGTCGACGCTGATCTGCCCGTCGTTGCGGACATCCAGTTCGATAATGCCGCTCTTGGTCTCGACGCGGATCTGGCGCTTGGCCGTGAGGCGCTTGTCCAGCACGAATCGGGCGAAGCAGCGTGCACCGTTGCCACACTGCTCCACTTCGGAGCCATCGGAGTTGAAGATCCGGTAACGGAAATCCACGTCCGGATTGCTTGGCGCCTCGACGATCAGCAACTGATCGAAACCGATACCGGTATGCCGGTCGCCCCATTGTTTGGCGTGCTTGGGCAAGATATGCGCGTGCTGACTCACCAGGTCCAGGACCATGAAGTCATTACCCAGCCCATGCATCTTGGTAAAACGCAGCAGCATGGGTTTACTCCGGCAGCAGGCTTTCGCCAGCGAACAGCTCGGTCACGGTTTCGCGACGACGCACTTCAAAGGCTTGTGAACCATCCACCAGCACTTCGGCGGTACGGCCACGGGTGTTGTAGTTCGAACTCATGACGAAACCATAGGCGCCAGCCGAATGGACAGCCAGCAAATCGCCTTCCGCCAGGGCCAGATCGCGGCCTTTGGCCAGGAAGTCGCCGGTTTCGCAGATCGGGCCGACGATGTCATAGGTGCGTGCCACACCATCACGTGGGCGCACGGCCGTGACATCCATCCAGGCCTGATACAGCGCCGGACGGATCAGGTCGTTCATGGCCGCATCGACGATGGCGAAATCCTTGTGCTCGGTGTGCTTGAGGTATTCGACCTGAGTCAGCAGCACGCCGGCATTGGCCACGATGAAGCGGCCCGGTTCGAACATCAGCCCCAGGTCACGCCCGGCAAGGCGCTCGCGCACGGCCTTGATGTAGTCGGCCGCCAGTGGTGGCTCTTCGTCACGATAACGCACGCCCAGACCGCCGCCCAGGTCGATATGACGCAAGTGGATGCCGCAGTCGCCAAGGCGATCCACCAGATCCAGCAGGCGGTCCAGCGCATCGATGAAGGGTTCCAGGGTCGTCAGTTGCGAGCCGATGTGGCAGTCGACACCCAGGACTTCCAGGTTCGGCAACTGCGAGGCGCGAACGTAGACGTCTTCGGCGTCCGCAATGGCGATGCCGAACTTGTTTTCCTTGAGGCCGGTGGAAATGTACGGGTGAGTGCCCGCATCCACATCCGGATTGACCCGCAGAGAGATCGGAGCACGAACGTTCAGTTCGGCCGCCACGACCTGCAGGCGCTCGAGTTCGTCGGTGGACTCGACGTTGAAGCAGTGCACCCCGACTTCAAGGGCGCGGCGCATGTCTTCACGGGTCTTGCCGACACCGGAGAACACGATCTTGTCGGCTTTGCCGCCGGCTGCCAGCACACGCTCCAGTTCGCCACGGGAAACGATGTCGAAACCGGCACCCAGGCGCGCCAGGACATTGAGTACGCCCAGGTTGGAGTTGGCTTTCACGGCGAAACACACCAGATGCGGCATGCCGCTCAGGGCGTCGGCGTAGGCACGGTATTGCGCTTCGATGTGAGCGCGGGAATAGATATAGGTCGGCGTGCCGAAACGCTCGGCAATGGCAGACAAGGCTACTCCTTCCGCGAACAGCTCACCGTCGCGGTAGTTGAAGGCGTCCATGTAATTCCCTTAAAGATGCTTGTGCGATTGCGATTTGGCTTGTTCGTCGGATGACTTGTTGTCATCGGGCAGGTAGAGCGGGCCTTTCTGGCCGCACGCAGTGACAAGACAAGCGACCGCGACGAGCGCAGCAAGCGAAGAGATCAGGCGCTTCATGGCGAAATCCTTTGTAAAAGCATTAATTGCGCCCGAGTATACCGGCCACCCGGCGGCTTGCCTATGCAGGTGCCCACCCGTCCGGCGGGCCTTTGACGTTATCGTTCGCCATGAACGGCTACAGGGCGCGTCTGGCGGGTATGTTTTGCATTTGCCTTGCGGCGTCCGTATCTTGCGACCCTGTGTCATAAGCAGAAATTTTTTCGAGGTTCCCGTAATGAGTTTGACCGAAGCCCGTTTTCACGATCTGGTGGATGCTACCCAGCAAGCGCTGGAAGACATTTTCGACGAGAGCGATCTGGATCTGGACCTTGAAAACTCTGCTGGCGTACTGACCGTAAAGTTCGAGAACGGCACCCAGCTCATCTTCAGTCGCCAGGAGCCGTTGCGTCAGCTCTGGCTGGCTGCGCGTGGGGGTGGCTTTCATTTTGACTACGACGAAGAAACCAGCCGCTGGGTATGCGACAGCAGCGACGAGTTGCTGAGCGAGATGCTGGTACGCATCACTCAGGAGCAGGCTGGTGTCGAGCTGGATTTCGACGAGATCTGATCGTGACCGACAACACCGCACCCGTCCGGCCACCCAAGCCGCTGTTCAGCAACGTCAGTCCTGCAGTGCCTTCGCCCTGCGTCAGCCTGTGCCGGCTCGACGAGCAGAAAGTCTGCCTGGGCTGTTTTCGTCATGTGGAAGACATTCGCGAATGGCGCTCGGCCGACGATGACCGACGCCGACAGATTCGTCGCAATGCCGACCAGCGCCGCACGCTTGCCGAGGAGAGCCGCATCGCAGGCTAACGCCTTGTCGGGTTGTGTATTTATTGGCTGATGTTAATGTCAGAACCTGCTTCTCTAGATAGAGAGGCTTGTCAAAACCCCGCCGGATCGGCGGGGTTTTGCTTTTGTTGCGCAGAAGAAAGGAGACTGCCCGAATCATGAACACCGCACCTTCCATTATCCTCACCCGGCTCGATGTCCAGCGTCTTGAGCGCCTCATCGATAGCCAGACGCAGTCCAGCCCTGGCATCGAGGCCCTGCAGGCCGAACTGGACCGTGCCGAACAGATCGTCGGTCACGATGAAGTGCCTGCCGGGCTGGTCACCATGAATTCGCGTGTGCATTGTCGTGAGGAGGGCAGTGGCAAGGATTATCACCTCAAACTGGTCTACCCGCAGGACGCAGGTGCCGAAGGCACGGTTTCGGTACTGGCCCCGGTAGGTTCGGCCCTGCTGGGCCTGCAGGTCGGCCAACACATCGACTGGCCTGCCCCTGGCGGCAAGACCCTCAAGCTCACCCTGCTGGCGGTGGAATCTCAGCCGGAGGCGGAGGGAGGTAAGCTTTAAGCTACAAGCTACAAGCTGCGAGCTTTTGGCTTGCCGCTTGCCGCTTGAAGCTTACAGCTACTGCCTTTCCATCTCCTCATTTAGGGCCTTTTCCAGCTCTGCCTTGTGCCGCAGGAACAGGATGCTTTGCCCATGCCCATCATCGAGCAGGCCTGAGAGGTCTAGGTCGGTGATGTAGCAGCGATAGCGTTGCGGTTCCTGACGGCGTTCGAGGATCTGTTGGGCAACCACGGCAAACAGTTGGTCGCCATGCTCCAGTTCCGAGAACTCGCTGTTGTCGCAATACAGCGTGACGTTCAACTGGCCCGGCGAGGTTTCTTCGATAATCGCCTGTACGTCGTAGTACGGCTTGTCCGCAGCGGTCGGTGCGGGGCGGGTTTCGATACGTCGGGCGCGGCCTGCGCCCGATGGCAATACCTGGTAATACAACATGTCCAGCAAGACGGGTTCTGCCGGGTTATCCAGTGGCAGGGATGCGCCGCGTCGATAAACCAGTGAATGGAAGAAACGCTGCAGAGGCAACAGCAGGCTCTGTTCGTCGTGATAGGGCAAGCGCTGATGCCAGAGCGCATTGTGTTCGTCGAGCACATACAGGTCGGCGTCCGGCTCGTTGACCCGATAGAACACCTGGATACATTCCGGCTGCCCATAGGGGAGGATCAGCGCCAGATCGTGATCGTCCAGAGCTTGCGGGTCCAGATGCAGCGGGCTGTAGAGCGGCGATTCCTCACCCAGATAATTGAAAAGCCCCGCCAGACTGTTGACCACCACATGACCCACTTGGCCGGGAGTCATCTTCAGCACGTGATACTGCTGCTGCACCTGGATCAGGTAGCGATGGTTCAGGCCTCTGGCGAGCAGTAACTGGGCGGTATTGATCAGTTCTTCGACCCGCTGCGCGATGGCCGGAGCGCGGTTGTGGCAGAAACAGCGTACACGTATACGCGGCTGATTATCGCCCTCGGGCAGATTGCTGAGCAGTTCGCTCATGCAGTCGAGCAGCGCATGAGGCCCGTCGTAGCGGCTGACCAGCGTTTCGTTCCAACTGTTGAGAGTGATCTGGTCCAGCGTCAGCACCAGGTTTTCCCGCACGCCTGCATAGCTGAGCGAGTCGGTGCGCTCGGTCGTCATCAGGATATTCAGATCGCGATGGTGCCTGAGCGGATCGACGCCCACGTTCACCAGCAGCAAGATTTCATTGGGCACGCTGGGTTTGAGCAGGTATTCGTCGCTGACTTCGCTCAGTGGCAGCGGGATCGTCTGTTGCAGGGCTCCCAGCAGATTGAACAGCTCGAACTCGCTCAGATCGCTGGAGCCCGGATGCAAGGCCAGTCGGGTGCTGGTGTCGATCACGCCATTGCGATGGCACCAGGTCAGCAGTTCTAGCAGCTCCCGGCTGCGCTTGATGGGCGAGAAGTTCTGCCATTCCTGAACGCCCAGGTTGCCGTTATACAAGGCCCACTGGTTTTTCCCCGGCTCGCGTTTGTTGGGCGAATGCACCAGTGTCAGCGTGTCTTCAGCCAGGTCGGGTGCGATGCCTGGGTTGATGAACTCGACCTTGCCGGCCTTGCGTTCGAAGGCGGCATACAGGCGTCGGCCCAGCACGCTGACATCGCGGGCCGTGATGGCGTTGGGTGCGTTTTGCGTGCGGGCGAACTGCACCAGGAAGCGATAGCTGTAATTCAGCTCGTTGACCAGCGAGCGGCGCTCATGGGCCACCTGCCGGACTTTCCACTGGCTGCGACTGTCCAGCAGTGCCAGTTGGTGCTCATCCCAGCCCCATTCCCGGGTCAGGCGCTCCAGTAGCAGGCGCTGCCAGCTATTGCTGCGTTGGCGAGCCGGGCCGGTAAGCTTTTTGTTGACCTTCAGATACAGGCTGCGACGTACCAGCTCCAGCCGCTCCGATTCGCCGCGGGCCTGCAGATGCTCTTCGATCCGCTGGTACACGACCATGTAAGGGTCAAGTTCGTCCAGGTCCAGTCTGTTGGCGAATACGGCCTGCTTGAAGCGCAGGCTCAAGCACTGAACGCGTGGGTGCTCGCTGGAGTAGACCTCGATCAGCAACAGCTTGAGGACGGACTTGTAAGGCGATTCGATGCCTTTGAACAGTTGCCAGAGCCCCGCGCCGATGAATTCGCCGGGCGGAATGTGGGTCATGGGGCCAAGGTCGAGCACTTCGTCGGCGCGGATGAAACGCTTGGACAGCAGCGTGTGGGTGTATTCGACGTAGCGTTCTTCTTCATAGACCGGCACCAGCCACCACATGGGCGTACGACCGGCGAGCCAGATGGCGGTGCGGTAGAACTCATCCAGCAGCAGATAGTGCTGGCTGGTGCCGCAATCATCGGAACTGAGCTGGGTGTCGCGATCCCCGGCCCGGAAACGTTGCGCGTCGATCAGAAAGAAATGCGCTTCTGCCCCCATGGACTCGGCCCAGGTTTCCAGCGCCTGACACTTCCTGCGCAGCTCGGCGATGGCTTCCGGGGCCAGATCCGAGTCGTGGCAGACCCAGACGTCCATATCGCTCTGCTCGGCCTGGGCCAGGGTTCCGAGGCTGCCCATCAGGAACAGGCCGTGGATGGGCTGTGGTGGATTGCCGTGGCGGGCCTTGTAGGAAAAGGAGCGGGTCAGCCGCTGTGCTTCTGCCAGCGCCAGGGCATCGGGCTCGTAATGAGAGACGCCAGCGGGTGTGCTGCCGGAAACATAGCCGGGCAGCAGTGGATGATTGACATGAAAGCACAGTGGCAGCAGCGTCAGCACGCTCTGCTGGCGCGTCGAAAGCCCTTCCATGGCACGGGCATACCGCCCGTCATTAAGAGTCAGGAAGCGGTTACGTAGCTGGCTGAGCACCTTGCGGTCGATGCCCTCATCCAGGTCGGGACGAATTTCAGGATTACGCGTCATCGCAACTCAAGCATCTGGCCTGCGCAGGCGTTGAAGTGGTTAGCAGATGGCGAAGAAGACTACAGCCCAAGAGGATACATGCACGGTAGGGTTATTATTCTGACGCCGGTTTTCTATCGGCTTACATTCCCATAAATGGAGGGCCTGCTGCACCTTTTTGTTTGCGCGACAGGCCCGGCGGCTTTTCAGGCGGCCTCTTCGGAGACGTTCAGGATGGTCAGCAGCGATTGGGCATGCTCGGCAGCTTCAAGCCCGAGACTGGTCAGATAGCCACCATCGACTTGGGTGGTCAGTCCTTTTTCAAAGAGTCTTTTGGCAGCCGCAATGGCTGTCGGGGCGGCCACATGGTGGACTTTGAGGCCTTCCTGGGTATTACCCAGATTGAACAGTGCAAGGATTTCCAGTTCGGCAACCAGCTCAGGGGTATACGACATAAGGACTCCAGACTTTTTTAGTTGGCTGGATCGTGAGGGTTACAGAATCGACAAGGCTGTTTGACACGTCGGTTCTGTACGACCGTTTACGCCAGCTTGCAGGAAAGCCCCACGGGTTGAGTGGCAGAGGGGCTTTTGCAGTGTAGCCAGTGCCTGAAGTCTTTGCAGCATATCTCTTGCCGGAATATCGGAAGTCAGGCTTCGGGTGGCAGTTCCGGCAGGGCGCGCAGAGCGGTTTCGTACCACTGGGTATTGAATGGCCGATCTTCTTCGAGCATGGCATCAATCTCGATTGCCAGCACATGAGCCATCAATTCGAGGATGTCTTCACGCTCATAGCCAACCAGCGTCAGCTTGTTGTAGGTGGCCTTGGCTGCTGGCGGATTATCCGCCTCGATCTGGTTTTCAATCGCTTCGATCAGGGTCGATGCAGTGAACTCTTCTTCATCGTTATCGATTGTGTCGGTCATGGTAAATCCTCAGTGAAGAGGGGCAGTTTAACTGGATTCTTTTACCGTGTCGGCTTCGGTGGGGCCTGTCTGTCAGAGCGGTCTTTAAGTTATGTAAGGGTTGCTTAACCCACTGACATTCCTGGACAAATATATAAAAGTACCGGCACACAAAACTTAATGGTCATGGAGGCCGACGTGCTGAAGCTTTATGGTTTTGCCGCAAGCAATTATTTCAATATGGTCAAGCTGGCGCTGCTGGAGAAGCAACTGCCCTTTGAAGTGATTGCGCTGCATGGATGCCAGAATCCCGAGGTACTGGCGATCAGTGCACGAGGCAAGGTGCCGATACTGGAAACCGACCAGGGTTTCATCAGTGAGACGGATGTCATCCTGCGTTACATCGAGGAAACCCAGCCCGGTCGCGCACTGCTTCCCGAGGACCCATTCTCCCGCGCTCAGGTCTGGACCGTCGCCAAGGAAATCGAACTGTATATCGAGTTGCCAGCGCGGCTGTGTTACGTCGAGGTATTCTTCGGCGGGCGGCCCACTCCCGAGGACCTCAAGGCCAAGGCTCGCCGGGACTTGCTCAAGGGGTTTCAGGCCCTGGCCCAGCGTGCCCGTTTTGCCCCCTATGTGGCGGGCAGACACTTCACTCTGGCGGATCTGTATTTCCTTTACAGCGTCGATCTTGCCCATCAGGTCGCAGAGAAACTGTTCGGTCTGGATCTGTTGAGGGATATGCCGGGCGCGCGGGCTCTGCTTGAGCGTCTGGCGCTCAATCCGAATGTGCAGCGGGTAGCGGACGACAGGGAAGCCGAGCTGCCAGCATTCCTGGCGCGTGTGCAGGCGGTGGGGCGCAAGGCTGGCTGAGCGTGTGGGAGCGGATGAGTCCGCTCCCACACAATTTGTACCCTCAGCGTTAACGGCTGGCCAACAGCGCCTGACCGCGAACGACAGCTGCCCGGACTTGCTCCGGAGCTGTGCCACCAATGTGGTTACGGGCATTGACCGAGCCTTCCAGGGTCAGCACGGCAAATACGTCCTGCTCGATCTGATCGCTGAATTTACGCAACTCTTCCAGGCTCATTTCTGCCAGATCCTTGCCGGTTTCCACACCGTACTTCACGGCATGACCGACGATTTCGTGGCAGTCACGGAATGGCAGGCCGCGGCGCACCAGATAGTCCGCCAGGTCGGTGGCAGTGGAGAAGCCGCGCAGGGCCGCTTCACGCATGATGGCGTGTTTCGGCTTGATGGCCGGGATCATGTCGGCAAAGGCGCGCAACGAGTCGCGCAAGGTGTCGGCTGCGTCGAACAGCGGCTCCTTGTCTTCCTGGTTGTCCTTGTTGTAGGCCAGCGGCTGGCCCTTCATCAGGGTCAGCAGGCCCATCAGTGCACCAAATACGCGACCGCTCTTGCCGCGAACCAGCTCCGGCACGTCCGGGTTCTTCTTCTGCGGCATGATCGAACTGCCCGTGCAGAAGCGGTCCGGCAAGTCGATGAACTGGAACTGGGCGCTGGTCCAGAGCACCAGCTCTTCGGAAAAGCGCGACAGGTGCATCATCGCAACCGAAGCGGCCGAGCAGAACTCGATGGCGAAGTCGCGATCCGAGACACCGTCCAGAGAGTTGCCGCCTACGGCTTCGAAACCCAGCAGTTTGCAGGTCAGCTCGCGGTCGATCGGGTAGGTGGTGCCTGCCAGCGCGGCGCTGCCCAGTGGCATGCGGTTCAGGCGCTTGCGGCAGTCGACCAGACGCTCGTGGTCGCGGCTGAGCATTTCGAACCAGGCCAGCATGTGATGGCCGAACGTCACTGGCTGGGCGGTCTGCAGGTGAGTGAAGCCCGGCATGATGGTTTCGGCTTCACGCTCGGCCTGTTCCAGCAGTCCTTTTTGCAGGCGTGTGATTTCGCCAAGGATCAGGTCGATTTCGTCGCGCAGCCACAGGCGGATATCGGTGGCGACCTGATCGTTGCGGCTGCGACCGGTGTGCAGCTTCTTGCCGGTGATGCCGATGCGGTCGGTCAGACGCGCCTCGATGTTCATGTGCACGTCTTCCAGATCGACGCGCCATTCGAAACTGCCGGCTTCGATCTCGCTCTGGATGGTTTTCAGGCCATCTATGATGGTGTCGCGCTCGGCTTCGGTCAGGACGCCGACCTGAGCCAGCATCGTGGCGTGGGCGATAGAACCCATGATGTCGTGACGATACAGGCGTTGGTCGAAGGTGACGGAGGCCGTGAAGCGCGCGACGAAGGCGTCGACGGGCTCACTGAAACGGCCGCCCCAGGACTGGTTGGTCTTGTCGGTGCTCATGGATTCGCTCGTTGCTCTGCTGAAAGTGGCGTGCCCGGTTCGTGGCACAAGGGCGCTGACGATGATAACAGGTTGTTGCTTTTTTATTCTCGGATGGCTTGCCGCTGACGATGCCAGGGACGAGACTTGGCTCATGCGAGAGGACCTATGAAACCCGATTCCAGACCGAACCCCGGCAAGGACTTTTTCCTGCCTGAACTATGCTTGCCGCAGACGCTGCTGGTGCTCATCGTGCTGGCCGAGCTGCTGGTGCTTGTCATTGTCCTGCTTCAGCCCATGAATCAGGGGTTCGACTGGATGTGTCTGGCGCTGATGTCGATGTTCGTGCAGTGGATCGTGCTGCTGTCGGCGGCTCTGCTGTGCGGGTTGCGCCCCTGGCTGGCACGTCTTTCACCCGGTCTTGCAGGTATTCTCAGCTGCATGCTGGTAGTCGGGCTAACCTTGTTGTGTGCGGCAGTAACGGATGTCTGCCAACTGACCGGCAGGGTTTCGCCGGGCAGCATGGTCGAGCGCTATATCCGTTATGCGTTGATCGCGTTGATCATGTCTGCATTGATGTTGCGCTACTTTTATCTGCAGAGTCAGTGGCGCAAGCAGCAGCAGGGTGAACTGCAGGCCAGGATCGAATCGCTTCAGGCCAGGATTCGACCGCATTTTCTGTTCAACACGCTCAACAGCATTGCCAGCCTGGTGTCCAGCAATCCGCTCAAGGCCGAGCAGGCCGTGCTGGATCTGTCGGACCTGTTTCGCGCCAGTCTCGCCAAGCCCGGCAGCCTGGTGACCTGGCATGAAGAACTGGCGTTGGCGAAACGATATTTATCGATTGAGCAATATCGTCTCGGCGAGCGTCTACAGTTGGACTGGAGGGTGAGCGCAATTCCGGATGATTTGCCCATTCCCCAGCTGACGTTGCAGCCATTGCTGGAGAACGCCTTGATCTATGGCATTGCCCCGCGCATCGAAGGGGGCATAGTTACCGTCGAGGCAGACTATGAAGGGGGAGAGTTCATATTGTGTGTCAGCAATCCCTATGAAGAAGTTGCCACACGGCAGACTTCCAACGGTACTCAACAGGCCCTGTTGAATATAGGTGCACGCATTACGGCACTTTTTGGCCCGCACGCCAGTCTGAGCGTGGAGCGCCGTAACGGTCGTCACTACACCTGTCTACGCTATCCTTGTGCGAGACTCACGCAGGAAGCCAGAGCAATATGAATGTCCTGATCGTTGATGACGAACCCCTGGCCCGCGAGCGACTGAGCCGATTGGTCGGTGAAATCGAGGGTTACAGGGTACTTGAACCCAGCGCTACCAATGGCGAAGAAGCTTTGGCGCTGATTGAAAACCTCAAGCCAGATGTCGTGCTGCTCGATATCCGCATGCCGGGTCTCGACGGCCTTCAGGTCGCAGCGAAACTGTGCGAGCGCGAAACTCCGCCCGCTGTCGTCTTTTGTACTGCGCACGACGAATTTGCACTGGACGCCTTTCAGGTCAGTGCCGTCGGTTATCTGGTCAAACCTGTGCGCCCCGAGAATCTCGTCGAGGCGTTGAGAAAAGCCGAGCGACCCAATCGCGTGCAGTTGGCCGCGATGACCCGTCCGGCTGCCGAAAGTGGCAGCGGTCCGCGCAGCCATATCAGTGCGCGAACCCGTAAAGGCATTGAGCTGATCCCGCTGGATCAGGTGATCTTTTTCATTGCCGACCACAAGTACGTCACCCTGCGTCATGAAGGCGGCGAAGTCCTGCTGGATGAACCGCTCAAGGCGCTGGAGGACGAGTTTGGTGACCGATTTGTGCGTATCCACCGCAATGCGCTGGTGGCGCGAGAGCGGATCGAGCGTTTGCAGCGCACGCCGCTGGGGCATTTCCAGCTGTTCCTCAAAGGCCTCAATGGCGATGCCTTGATCGTCAGCCGTCGGCATGTCGCCGGGGTGCGCAAGATGATGCAACAGTTGTAGGTACGAAAAAGTGGCTGCCCTCGCCGGAAGGCTTGCAGGATGTCGGGCCGGTTCCAGTCCACAGAGTGTTGCCGTTGTGGAGGCATCGGGGTCGGTCCGGGCGCGCTTTAGCCACTGTCATTTCGTTGATCCGGGTCATGAAGCCGATTTTACTTTTTGACTCAGCGCTGAAGTCGTTCCGGTTGTGCTGTTATTATCCGTCGCAATTATCAAGCACGGATTGATTCATGTCTTCTCGCGAAATCCGCATTGCCACCCGTAAAAGTGCGCTGGCCCTCTGGCAGGCCGAATATGTCAAAGCCAGGCTCGAACAGGCTCATCCGGGCCTGATCGTGACGCTGGTGCCTATGGTCAGCCGTGGCGACAAGCTGCTCGACTCGCCGCTGTCGAAAATCGGCGGCAAGGGCCTGTTCGTCAAGGAACTGGAAACGGCGCTTCTGGAAAACGAAGCGGATATCGCCGTTCATTCCATGAAAGACGTGCCGATGGATTTCCCCGAAGGCCTCGGTCTGTTCTGCATCTGTGAGCGCGAAGATCCGCGCGACGCATTCGTCTCCAATAACTTCAGCAGTCTGGAGCAGCTTCCTGCGGGCAGCATCGTGGGCACTTCGAGCCTGCGGCGTCAGGCTCAACTGCTGACACGTCGGCCTGATCTGGAGATCCGCTTTCTGCGCGGCAACGTCAATACCCGTCTGGCCAAGCTCGATGCCGGAGAGTACGACGCAATCATTCTTGCCGCGGCTGGCCTGATACGTCTGGGTTTCGAGGACCGCATCACTTCGGCCATCAGTGTCGAGGACAGCCTGCCGGCCGGCGGACAGGGCGCCGTCGGGATCGAGTGCCGTAGCGCCGATGCCGAGATTCACGCACTGCTTGCGCCGCTGCATCATGGCGACACGGCTGTGCGCGTGATTGCCGAGCGGGCCTTGAACAAACATCTCAACGGTGGCTGCCAGGTGCCTATCGCCTGCTATGCCGTTCTGGAAGGCGATCAGGTGTGGCTGCGTGGTCTGGTAGGTGATCCGGCAGGCGGCCTGTTGCTGCATGCCGAGGCCCGTGCACCACAGACATCCGCTCAGGCGTTGGGTGTACAGGTCGCCGAAGACTTGCTGGCCCAGGGTGCAGGCAAGATTCTCAAGGCTGTTTATGGCGAGGCTCGAGAAGAATGAATACCTGGCGTCTGTTGCTGACTCGTCCCGCCGAAGAATCGGCAGCGCTGGCCAAGGTGCTGGCCGACAACGGGGTGTTCAGCAGCAGTCTGCCTCTGCTTGAAATCGAGCCGTTGCCCATCCCTCCCGAGCACCGCTCGAAGATTTTCGATCTGCCTCTCTATAGCGCGATCATTGTGGTCAGCAAGCCAGCGGCCCGTCTTGGGCTGGAACTGGTGGACGAGATCTGGCCGCAACCCTTTATCCAGCCCTGGTTCAGCGTAGGCGCGGCGACCGGGCAGATTCTGCTCGACTACGGCCTGATCGGTGTGAAATGGCCCGAGCGGGGCGATGACAGCGAAGCCTTGCTTGAACTGCCCCAATTGCAGGAGGCTATCTCCATACCGGGCAGCCGGGTGCTGATCATGCGCGGGGATGAAGGGCGCGAGCTTTTGGCAGAGCGTCTGCGCGAGCAAGGTGTTAGTGTCGACTACCTGCCGCTGTACCGCCGTTTTCTGCCAGAGTATCCGCTTTCGACCCTTTCACAGCGCGTCGAATCGGAACGCTTGAACGGGCTGGTGGTCAGCAGTGGGCAGGGTTTTGAACATCTGCTCCAGTTGGCAGGTGATGCCTGGCCGAAACTGGCCGGGTTGCCTTTATTCGTACCGAGCCCCAGGGTTGCCGAAATGGCGCGTGCCGCCGGGGCTCAAACCGTGGTTGATTGTCGTGGCGCGAACGCCGCGGCGTTGCTGGCCGCTTTGCGGGATCAGCCTCAGCCTGTCGTCAAGGCGTACTGAGCGACAAGTTGTCGTTTACGCGACTACGCCCAAATGCAAAGGATGGATACGTGAGCGAAACAGCCTTGCCTAAAGATGAAGAATCGGTGCTGAAAACATCGACATCCACACCCGATCCAGTGCGCCCCGTGCGTGCGGGTACTCGCAGCAATGGTCTGGTGTTCCTGGCCCTGCTGCTTGCTGTTGCAGGCGTTGCCGTCGCCGGTTGGGGGGTATGGCAACTGCGCATGCTGCAGGAAGGCCACTTGCAGCAGCGAGGACAGGTCGAAGGTATCGCTCAGCAGACACGGCTACTGACCGAGAACGATCAGGAGCTGAGTGCCCGTCTTGCTCAATTTCCACCTGTCGATCAACTGGAAGACAGCCGTCGTCTGGTGGCCCAGTTGCAGGGCGACCAGCAGCGTCTGAGCCAGCGTCTGGAAACCGTGCTCGGCGCAAGCCGCAAGGACTGGCGTCTGGCCGAAGCCGAACATCTGCTGCGTCTTGCCAGTCTGCGTCTGTCGGCATTGCAGGACATCAACAGTGCCCAGGCGTTGGTTCAGGGTGCCGATGAAATTCTGCGCGAACAGGATGATCCGGGTTCGTTTGCCGCTCGCGAGCAACTGGCCAGGAGCCTGGCAGCGCTGCGCAGTATCGAGCAACCGGACCGTACCGGTCTGTTCCTGCAATTGGCCGCTCTGCGCGACCAGTCCGTTCAGCTCAACAGGCTGGCTCCCGAGTACGAAGATAAAGGCGAACCGCTCCTGGGCCTGACTCCGGACAAGAACGACGACAGTTACTGGGCCCGCTGGTGGAGCAATATCTCCCATTACTTCCGCATCGACTTCAATGCCGACAAGGACATTCGTCCGGTCCTGGCAGGCCAGAGTCTGGCCCAGGTCCGTCTGGCCCTGAGCCTTGCAATCGAGCAGGCGCAATGGGCAGCGCTCAATGGCGAACCGAAGGTCTATACCCAGTCCCTGCTGGAAGCCAAAAGCGTCCTGATGGGCAATTTCAATCAGGATGATCCGCAGAGCAAGGTGATCGGCGAGCGTCTGGATACCCTGATCAAACAACCGGTTTCGGTGGTGACGCCGGATCTGGCTCAGAGTCTGAGTGCAGTCCAGGCCTACCTTGAACGTCGTCATGCAGCAGGTCAGCCTGCCGAGGCTCGGGGGATCAGCCCATGAAGCGTGTCTATGTGCTGCTGTTCATTGCCATCGCTGTTGCAGCGCTGATTGGTATCGCGATTGCCGAGCACTCCGGCTACGTATTGATCGCCTATCAGAACTTCCGCTATGAATCGAGTCTGTGGGCAACCCTTGGCCTGTTAGTGGCGTTTCTGCTGCTGATCTTCATTGCCCGGCTTCTGATCACATTGCTCACTACATCCGGTGGTGTGGTCAATCCATGGTCGCGCCGCAATCGCCGCCGTCGCGTGCAACTGGCAATCGAGCAGGGGCAGATGGATCTTGCCGAGGGCCGCTGGGCCAGCGCGCAGCGTCATCTGCATCGCGCCGCCGAATCCGATCCTCAGCCGTTGCTGTATTACCTTGGTGCTGCGCGAGCCGCCAACGAACAGGGTCGCTACGAAGAAAGTGACAGCCTGCTGGAGCGCGCACTGGAGCGTCAGCCTCAGGCGGAACTGGCGATTGCCCTGAGTCATGCGCAACTGCAGCAGGACCGTGGGGACACCGATGGGGCGCTTGCCACCTTGCAGGCCATGCATGAGCGGCATCCGCATAACCCGCAGGTGCTGCGGCAGTTGCAGCGCCTGTATCAGCAGCGAGGCGACTGGTCCGACCTGATCCGGCTGCTGCCCGAACTGCGCAAGGACAAGGTGCTGCCGCCCAGGGAACTGGCCGAGCTCGAGCGCCGCGCCTGGGGTGAAAACCTTACCCTGGCGGCCTATCGCGAGGAAGGCGATGGCGTTCTGACCGGGCTGCCATCGCTGGAAAAAGCCTGGAAAGACCTTACCTCTGCCCAGCGACAGGAGCCGCAACTGGTGCTGGCGTATGCCGAGCAGCTACGTCGTCTTGGGGCCGAAGCCCAGGCCGAAGAGGTGCTGCGTACGGCGCTCAAGAAAGACTACAACAGTCATCTGGCAAGACTTTATGGTCTGGTGCGCGGCACTGACGAGTCGAAGCAATTGCAGGTTGCCGAAGCCTGGCTGAAGCAGCATTCGGATGACCCGAGCCTGCTGCTGAGTCTCGGACGCATCTGTCAGCAGGCCCGTCTTTGGGGTAAGGCCCGTGATTATCTGGAGAGCAGCCTGCGTTTGCAGCGCAATCCGGAAACCTGTGCCGAACTGGCTCGTCTGCTGGCCCGACTGGGAGAAACCGATCGCAGCAATCAGCTGTTTCAGGAAGGTCTGGGAATGCTCGATGAGCGTTTTCTGGCTCGTCCGCTTCCGGCATTGAGCAGTACCTGAGTCCTGGTGCCGCGAAAGCCCTTTTTCAGGGCTTTCGCGTCATGAACTCATCGCCAATTCAGGCGTTGGATTGTTCCTACGGTAGCCGGTAAAAAATCTCCCTGATCTGGTGTTTTGTTTCTCCTGCAAACAGCGACGCATCCGTACTTCGTCGCCTTGAAAGCGTTGTGTGCTTTCCTCTACCGTAACTGTCTCGTCTTATTCGTTACGGATTTGCCATGTATCTGGCCCGCACGCGTACCTTGTTCTTCCTGGCATTCATCGCAAGTGTACTGATCATCGGCGCTACCCTTTATCTGCAACATGCTTTTGGCCTGGTTCCCTGCACCCTTTGCCTTCTACAGCGAGCGCTCATCACCGGATGCGGTCTGGTGTGTCTGGTGGCGGCCATACATGCGCCTCGAGAGTCCGGCTGGCACCGCTACTGCCTGGTCCTGCTGGCCCTGGCTCTGTCGGGTGCCCTGGTGGCGGGGTTTCATATATGGCTGCAGACCGCGTCTGCCGAAGAGTTGATGCCTGTCGTCGCCCGATATCAGCATGTGCTCAATGCTCTTTCTCTCGAAAGCGGTAGCGAGGGTGCCTACGTGTGTGCAGAAATCAATTGGTCACTGTTCGACATCACTCTGCCGGAGTGGAGTCTGCTGGCTTTTGTGATCCTGTGCCTGCTGGCGTTGTATCCACTTTTCAGTGGATTGCATCATTGGTTCTTCGCTGACACTGAAGGAAGGTATTAAACGCTTGTATGAACTTTCTCGCCTGCGTACCTTGATGGCCTTGTCGTGCGGGCATAATCTGAGCCGCACGCGTCATTGGGAGTATGCTGTCCTGACGCTTTTACAGGCTCGGTTCTTGCGATATGGTAAGACGAGCAAAGGACCGCATGCCCCTTAAGGGAAGAGAGAACATCATGCTGGAAAGTTGTCGGAATGCTCAGGAACGATGGGGTGGCGTCAATCTGCTGATTGATCGCTGGCTACAGGACCGTCATGAATTGATTCGAGCCTATGATGTTCTTGGCGACACGCCCGAACACCTTGCTGCGGATCGTGGTGCGCTGCTGAAGTTTTGTGAAATTCTGGTCGACTATGTTTCGGCAGGCCATTTCGAAATCTACGAACAGCTCAACAGTGAAGCCCAGGCGTTCAACGATGAGCGCGGGCTGGAACTGGCCGATACGATTTATCCGCGTCTGGAAGGTATCACCAAGCTGGCTCTGGCTTTCAACGACCGCTGCGAAAAAGGCGACTGCTCCGATGGCGCAGGGTTTGCCAATGAGTTCAAGACGCTGGGTGGCCTGTTGCATGAGCGCTTCGAGCTGGAAGATTGCCTGATCGAAGTCCTGCACAACTCCCACAAGGAAGAGGCCGCTTCCCAGGCCTGATTCATTCCTGTCGTATCGCCAAAGGGTGCATTTGCACCCTTTCGCATTTTCGGGCGCGGGTTACTGCGAGACAGCGACCAGCTCGATTTCGAACACCAGTGGTGTGAACGGATCGATCAGATCGCCTGCGCCTTCTGCGCCATAGGCCTGCGCAGACGGAATCACCAGACGCCACTTCGCGCCGACCGGCATGCCTTGCAGCGCGGTGGTCCAGCCACTGATCACGCTGTCGAGTCTGAACCATTGCGGCTGGGTGCTTTGATCGAAGATCGTGCCATCGGGCAGGCGCCCGACATAGCGCACTTCGACCCGGCCATTGGCTTCTGGCTTGGGACCGGTCCCGGGAGTCAGTTCGGTCATCAGAATGCCGTCGGCCAGGGTCTTCACACCGGGCTTGGCTTTCTCGCTGTCCATGAAACGCCGTTCTGCCGCCAGGGCCGCCTCGCTCTGGGCATCGGTGCCCGAGGCTTCGGCTTGTGCCAATGCTGCGTCATGCTCCCTGAGAATCTGGTCGATGCGTTCTTGCTTGAGCGCCAGAGGCTTGCCCTGATAAGCCTGTTTCAGACCTTCTACCAGTGCCGTCAGGTCCAGGTCCGGGACTTCCTGATGCAGTCGCTCGCCCAGGCTTGCGCCAAGACTGTAGGCAAGGTCGCGGGATTCCTTCGTCGGAGTGGTTTCACCGGCGTGTGCCAGAGGAATCAAAAGGAACAACGACGTTAACAGGTAGCGCGACATGAATGCTCTCCGGCCCGGGATGTCAGCGATTATGCCAGTGCGAGGGCCTGCGGTGATGAGTCCTGGCAAGAGAATTTTGTATTGCTCCCGCAGCAGTTGCGTCAATGATTTGTTGTCGTATGCAACAGGGTGCGTTCGACGCTGTCAAGATGCCCTAGCGGCGCTGCGGACAGAGGTCTAGTATGGGCCGCAATTTCGTCAGCCAGGAGGTAAGTCATGTCGGCCAAAAAGAAGCCAGTAAACACTCCATTGCACCTGCTCCAACAACTGTCGGGCAGCTTGCTCGAACATCTGGAAGACGCCTGCTCCCAAGCCTTGTCCGATGCCGAGAAACTGCTCGCCAAGCTTGAAAAACAACGTGGTAAAGCACAGGAAAAACTGCACAAGTCGCGCACCAAATTGCAGGACGCTGCGGCCTCCGGCAAGGCAAAGGCGCAGACCAAGGCGAAGAATGCCATTGCAGAACTTGAAGACCTGCTCGACGCCCTCAAGGATCGCCAGACCGAAACCCGCACCTACATTCTGCAGCTCAAGCGCGACGCTCAAGAGAGCCTGAAGCTTGCCCAGGGTGTTGGTCGCGTCAAAGAGGCGGTCGGCAAGATTCTGGACACCCGTGCTGCCAAGCCAGCAGCCCCGGCCAAGGCTCCTGCTGCAAAAGCCGTGAGCAAAGCACCTGCCGCCAAGGCACCAGCCAGAACTGCAACCAAACCTGCCGCTAAACCCGCTGCCAAAGCTGCATCTGCTGCTGCCAAGCCAGCCGCGAAATCAACAGCCGCCAAAGCTCCGGCTGCCGCCAAACCAGTGGCTGCCAAGCCTGCTGCTGCCAAGGCTCCGGTAAAAACTGCAGCTAAAACCGCTGCCGCCAAACCTGCCGCTGCAAAAGCCCCTGCCAAGCCCGTTGCCAAAGCCGCAGCCAAGCCTGCCGCAACCAAAGCTCCAGCAGCGGCCAAACCTGCTGCCAGCACGGCTGCAAAACCAGCAGCGGCCAAAGCACCTGCCAAACCTGCCGCGAAACCAGCAGCCAGGCCCGCTGCAAAAACGGCAGCCAAACCTGCGGCCAAGCCAGCGGTGAAACCGGCTGCTGCCAAACCTGCCACGCCAGCGACGACGGCTGCTCCAGCCGCTGCGCCGGCAGCACCGGCCGCAACGGCTCCATCGACAGCCAATAGCGTCACGCCAAACAGCGCATCCTAAGGCTGATCCGCCGCGACGCGCAGCATTTGCAGCGCGTCGCGGTCCTTGTCGGCGGCCTCTGCAGTCACCCCGTTCAACCAGTTCTGCAAATCTTCTGCTTCATCGACTGCCCAGTCCTGGGTCAGTGTCTGCAATCGTGCGAGCAACTGCTGCTCGGCTTCCAGTTCCAGCGCTTTCACTCGCTCACGCAACGATCCCAGTGCCGGGTCGAGTTGTGCCGCGTTGCGCCACTGCGTTCGCAGTTCTCTGAGAGGGCGCACGACTTCGTCGTGCCATGGCATCGCCAACTGTCCGATTTCCTGTAATCGCCGCGCATCACATTTCACGCCTCGTTTGCCCAGCCAGACACCCAGAAGCACCATGCACACATTGGCCCCGTTGGTTTGCAGGCGCAGGCAGGCTTCTTCGACGCCAGGTCTGGCATAGAAATCGAGGGTGAAACTCCAAAGGTCAGAAGGCATAGTGAGCTACCTGTTTGAGACGAAGCTGGTAGACTCCGCCGCCATTATGATTCGACTTCAAAGCCTTACCTTACAGCGTGGTCCGCAACGTCTGCTAGAAGACGCCGAGCTGACCCTGCACGCCGGCCAGAAAGCCGGTCTGATCGGTGCCAACGGTGCCGGTAAATCCAGCCTCTTCGCCTTGTTGCGCGGTGAGCTGACGCCTGACTCCGGCGACTGTCTGCTGCCTGTCGATTGGCGTATCGCACACATGCGCCAGGAGGTCGATACCCTTGAGCGTCTGGGCGTGGACTACGTTCTGGACGGCGACCTGCGTCTGCGCGAGGTTCAGCGTCAGCTTGCTGAGGCCGAAGCTGCTCAGGACGGTGCCGCCCAGGCACGACTGCACGCCGAACTCGACAGTGCCGACGGCTACACGGCCGATGCCCGGGCCCGCAAATTGCTGGCGGGCCTGGGGTTCACCAACGAGCAGATGGAGCGTCAGGTCGGCAGTTTCTCCGGTGGATGGCGGATGCGTCTGAACCTGGCGCAGGCCCTGATGTGTCCTTCGGACCTGTTGCTGCTCGACGAGCCGACCAACCACCTGGACCTCGACGCCATTCTCTGGCTGGAAGACTGGCTCAAGAGCTATCCCGGCACCTTGCTGCTGATTTCCCACGACCGCGACTTCCTCGATGCGGTCGTCGATCACATTGCCCACGTCGAACAACGCAAGATCACCCTGTATCGTGGTGGCTACAGCGCCTTCGAGCGTGCCCGTGCCGAACGTCTGGCCCAGCAGCAACAGGCCTACGAGAAGCAGCAGGCGCAACGTGCGCACATGGAAAAATACATCGCGCGTTTCAAGGCTCAGGCCACCAAGGCTCGTCAGGCACAAAGCCGGATCAAGGCCCTTGAGCGCATGGAGGAGTTGTCCGCCGCGCATGTGGACTCGCCGTTCAGCTTCGTCTTCCGTGAGTCCGACAAAATCTCCAGCCCGTTGCTGGATCTGTCCGAAGCACGCCTGGGCTATGGCGAAAAGACCATCCTGGAGAAGGTCAAACTGCAACTGACGCCGGGTGCGCGTATCGGTCTGCTGGGGCCTAACGGCGCGGGTAAATCGACCCTGATCAAGAACCTTGCAGGTGAGCTTGAGCCCTTGAGTGGCCGTCTGGTGCGTGGCGAGAACCTTACGGTCGGCTATTTTGCCCAGCATCAGCTCGACTCTCTGGATGCCAAGGCCAACCCCTTGCTGCATCTGCAGCGTCTGGCGCCTACCGAGCGGGAGCAGACCCTGCGCGACTTCCTCGGTGGCTTCGACTTCCGTGGCGCTCGCCTGGACGAGCCGGTGGTGAATTTCTCCGGTGGTGAAAAGGCGCGTCTGGCCCTGGCCCTGATTGCCTGGGAAAAGCCCAACCTGTTGCTGCTCGACGAACCGACCAACCACCTGGACCTGGAAATGCGTCTGGCGCTGACCATGGCCCTGCAGGAATTCAGTGGTGCGGTACTGGTGGTTTCCCACGATCGGCACTTGCTCAAGAGCACCACCGATGACTTCTTGCTGGTCGCTGATGGCCGGGTGCAGGAATTCGACGGCGATCTGGACGACTACACGCGCTGGCTGGCGGATTACCGTTTGCGCAATGCGCCGGTCAGCAACACACCGGTCAATGCCGACAAGACCGACAAGAAAGCCCAGCGTCAGCAGGCCGCGGCCTTGCGTCAGCAACTGGCTCCGCACAAGCGCGAAGCCGACAAGCTGGAGCGTGAGCTGGGAAGCCTGCACGAGAAACTGGCCAAGGTCGAAGAGGCCCTGGCCGACAGTACCAACTATGAGGCTGCCAACAAGGACAAGCTGCGCGATCTGCTGGCGGAACAGGCCAGGCTGAAGACGCGGGAGTCCGAGCTGGAAGAGGCCTGGATGGAAGCGCTGGAACTGCTGGAATCAATGCAGGCCGAACTGGAAGCATTGTCGTAATTGAAGTGAGGGGCTGATGGAATTTTTCGGGTTGCCGCTGACGGCCTACTGGATCGAACCGCTCTGGCTGGGCCTGCAGATCCTGTTGATTCTGCTGGCGGGTTATGTGCTGCAACGTGTGGTCGGTCGTTTTCTGACGGGGCTGGGCGAACGTTATCCGCTGCCGCCGGAGCTGCTGGTACCGGTGCGTGGCGGGTTGCGCTGGTTGATCATGGGCAGTGCGTTTGTCTTCGTGTTGGGGCGGCTCGGCGTTTCCGCCACCGTACTGTGGACCGCGCTGTCGGGTTTTGTCGCAGTCGCAGCCGTCGCGTTCTTCGCCATGTGGAGTGTGCTGTCCAACCTGCTCTGCGCCATCCTGATCTTCACCATCGGCCCTTTCCGCATCGGTGATGTGGTCGAACTGGTCGAGACACTCGACAAGCCCGGCGTCAAAGGCCGGGTCGTCGCCATCAACCTGATGTTCACCACCCTGATCGAAATGCCCGAAGCGGGCGGTGCGCTGGTGCAGGTGCCTAACAGTCAGTTCTTCCAGAAAGCGGTTCGCCGCTGGCGTGGCAGCGATGTCATACCGCAGGTGATGGTTGAAAAACCGCTGGGCGAGCAGAAATAATTAGTCATCAAATGCATTACACACTAAGTTAGCGGCTATTGGGCTCTGCCGGACTTGAGGTGTGTGATGGCGCTTGAAACGTGGCTGGCTTTTTTTGCCGCTTGCTGGATTATCAGTCTTTCTCCCGGAGCTGGCGCGATTGCGTCGATGTCCTGTGGCCTGCAATACGGTTTCTGGCGCGGCTACTGGAATGCGCTGGGCCTGCAGATCGCGCTGGTGGCGCAGATCGCGATTGTCGCGGCGGGTCTTGGTGCCGTACTGGGCGCTTCCGAGCTGGCATTCAACCTGATCAAATGGTTCGGCGTGGCTTACCTGGTTTATCTGGGCATCAAGCAATGGCGGGCGCTGCCTGGGGACCTGTCCGACGAGTCGGCAATTCGCCCGATCGGCAAGCCGCTGAGCCTGGTATTCCGGGGCTTTCTGGTCAACATCAGCAACCCCAAGGCGCTGGTGTTCATGTTGGCAATCCTGCCGCAGTTCATCGACCCTGCCGAACCTTTGCTGGCTCAGTACGTGATCATTGCAGTGACCATGGTGGCGGTGGATTCGATCGTGATGGCCGGTTACACCGGGCTTGCGTCCCGCGTGCTACGCCTGCTGAAAACCCCGAAGCAACAACGTCGCCTGAATCGCACCTTCGCCAGCCTGTTTGTGGGGGCGGCGGGCTTTCTGGCGACGCTGCATCGCGGGACGGCATAGGGGAGAATCAGCTGCAAGCTGCAAGCTGCAAGCTACAAGCTTGGAGCTTAAGGCTTGCAGCTTGCAGCTCGCCCCACCCTTATCTCAAGATCCGTGGCGCTTCGTCTCGTGGCAGGTTCTGCTGGATGGGTTGGTCGGTATATTCGATTTCACCCCGCAATTGCTCACGCAACTGACGCGCCACGTCGACGCCGATCGATTTTGAGACATCACGTACCACGCGACCCCGGTTCAGGGAGATCTTGACGTCCCGGCTGTTGACCAGTTTGGTGTCCTGGGCTTCGCCCATGGCGGTAAAGGCCGAGGTGATTTCGTAGGTGCGGGTGTTGATCAGGCTGAAATCACCGACCACCGTCAGCCCCATGATGGCCGAATAGCTATTGGTGTTGGCAATTTCGCCCACGTCCTGACGAAAGTCGATGTCCGACAGTGTGCCGAACAATACGTAGTCGGCACCTTTGAAATGACCGCTCTTGATGCGGGCGATGACGTCGTACACATCTTCTTTGGAGCCGGTCTTGTAAGGCGTACCCTGCACCAGCTGGAACAGCCCGGACTTGAGGATCTCGCCCTTGATGTCGCCACTGAATTTCTGCAGCTCGCTCTGTTCGATGTAGCTGGTGCGGGCCTCGTATTCTTCATAGCTCGACGAGCCGCTTGCGCTGTAGTAATTGGCGTTCACGTTGCTGTGCGCCGAAACGGTGTGGATGTATTGCTCCACACGTTCCTGATAGGCCATGCCTGTCACGGCGATCCTTGGGGCGGCCTGCACCGAGAGGGCGCAGGCCATGGCGATAATGCCAATCCATGCACGCATCACTTAACGCTCCGTGGTCTTGCGGATTTCTTTTTCGTCCATCCACTCTGCCAGGCCGCTTTCGACATCGACCAGTTGCAGGCTGAATTTATAGAAAACGTCCTTGTAGTCCTCGCTGCGTTTGACGATGGAGCTGATCGAGCCTTCCAGACGGTATTTGGCGGCGACCATGTTGCCGGTCTTGGCGATGGTGCTCTGCTTGTACAGACCGCTCTGGTTCTGCAGCTTGAGCTGATCGACCTGGCTCTGCATCTCGGTGTTGTCGCTGGCGAAACGGGCTACGCCGCTCTTCATTAACTGGGTCTTGATGGTGGTGGTGATTTCGCGGGTGTCGATGTACTCGCTGGTCTTGTTCTTCACATCGTAGACCTGAACCACCGGACGACCCTGCAGGATGCCGGACTGCGCCAGTGAGCGGGTCATGCTCTCGGCGATCATCTGCAGGTCGGTGGAGCCGAATTCGTTGGTAATCGTTTCGACGGCCTTGGTATCTCCGTAACTGATGTTCTTGCTGCCAAGAACCGGAGAGTTATTGGCGCAACCGCTGGCCAGCAGGGCGAGGGCGGCAATGAAGCAAAGACGTGTAAACAGCATGTGTGAACTCTTCTGTGAGCGTGACAGGGCGTGGGTCAAGGCGTGTTGATTTCAAGGCGGAAATCGGTTGCCCGCGGATTGGGTGCGATGGCTGGCAGCGTGGTGCTTTGCGAGCCGTACATCATCGTGCTTTTCCAGGCCTCTTCGTCTGCGACAGGAAAGCCATCGTTACCCAGCCACGCGAAGCGGTAGTACATCGTCTTGTTGCGGCTGCTGGTGTTGGTCAACTGAGCCTTGACGGTCAGGAAGCCATTTTCCCGAGCCACACGCATGGCACCGACTTCAATGCTTTTGATGTCGCCCAGTGCGACCACTTTACTGGCTGCACTACCCGGGGCCGGAGGTGGCGGGGTTACGCAGCCTGCAAGCAGGGCCAGCGCCAGTGCGCCGAAGATCTTGATACGCATGGGGTATCTCCGTTCAGGGTTGTTTGACGGCAAGGGCTTGCGGGACATTCAGGGGAGTGACCTGGGCCGCGAGTCCACTGGTGAATACCTGATTGCCCAAGGCGCGCAGGGTGACGACCTGATAACGCTGATCGACCTTGACCTGCACATGTGTGCCGCCCAGCGTGCTGGGCAGTACGACCTGATGCATGCCCGGTGTCAGACGCAGCCGCGCCACCAGTGTGTTGTCCGGCAGGGTGCGCCAGGTGCGGGTGTCGGCACCTTCGGTAATGGCCGAAGCGATACCGACTGCCAGACCGGCCAGCGGGTTGACGTCGTTGAGCTGTTTCTGCGCGACGCCACGAGTAATGGCGCGCAATGTGGTGCGCACGATGATGCCCGGCATGTCGTCACGCAGGGCACGGCGTGACATGTCGGTGGTGCTGTTAAGCAGCGTCAGGTTGAGCGGTTGGCCGTCCAGGGTGATCTGGTTGACGATCGGGGTGCTGGTATCCGGCTTGATCACCGGAAACGACAGCGGTGTGATGACCAGATTGTTGCTGATCGGCAGTGGCAGCGGGATACGTACCGAATCACGGGCCGGAGCAAAGCCGCTCTGGACCACGATCAATACCTCGCTGCTGCCATCCTTGCTGGCAGCCGCATCGAGATCGGCCAGGGATTTTTCCAGCAGCGGGGTATCGGGGCGCAGTTCTGCTGCCTTGCGATAGCCCGGCGCGGCGAGGTCTTTTTCCCCCAGGGCTTCATAGACGAAGCCTGCCAGATAATGGCTGAACGCACTCTGGTAGCTGTTCTTCAGGTTGACGACTTCGGGCGCGTCCAGTGACTCGACCGGGTAGCCTTTAAGGTCCTTGAAGCTGGTCTTCACGCCCTTGCTTTCGGCTTCCTGCTCGCTCTTGAAGTATTCCTTGTCGCGCAGGTTGGCGATCACGGCTTCACGCTCGTGGGTCTTCTTGATTTCGGTGCGGGCTCCCTCGAAATCGTTCTGGCCCAGCAGATTGAGCGCCATCTGGGTGGTCAGCATGACCTTTTCATAGTCATAGCCTTCGTAGCGACGCACCTTGTCATTGATCAGAAAGCTGCCGAACTGTGCGAGGTATTTGTCGGTGTCTAACTTGACCGACTCTTCCCACTTGAACACCACCTGATCGGCAGTACGCCAGGCTGCCTGACTACCGGTGAAGTCTCCCTTGGAGCGCAGCAATTCGCCTTTCTCGAAGTAGTAGAGCAGGTCTTTTTCTTCGCCTGTGTTGTTCTTTTCCAGTGTACCGAGGGCGGCATCGACATTGCCGCTGGCCAGTTGCTGGTTGGTTTCCTTCAGTTCGGAGTCATAGCTGCGGAACACGGAGCAGCCTGCCAGCAGGACAGAGGCAGCCAGCGCGAATACGGTCAGAAAACGGGAGGGCATGATGATTTCCATTCTGTAGCCAAAGGCGGCTACGTCAGTCCATTTGGACAAGCAGCAAAAATGCTGCATGAGTATTGGTCTTTTTCTTCGGCAGGAAAAAGCCGGGGGATTATAGGGCGGGTTTTTGAGTGAGCAATGGCATTTTGATGTCATTGAATGCCTGTTGCTTTGCGCTGTCTGGAATCGGCCTGTCAGCGGGAACCTGATCTTTTGAGCTACAACAATGCTGTATCGGGATTTTGGTAATGTTTTGTCACAAATATCGGGGTCGAGTATTGAGTCGAGGCAGATGGAAAGGAACAATGCAGCGCATTGCATTCCTGTCGAGATTGATTCATGCCCCTGCATTCCCGTTTCATGGTCTGGCTGTTGGCGCCGCTGCTTGCGCTATGCAGCTTCGGCCTGCTGGCCGACCCCGTCGATGGCGCTGCCCAGGCGCTGCATCTGTTGGACTATATAGGTGCCGACTACCCGGCCACCGTAGCTGACGGCAAGATCGTCGATGAAGCCGAATACCGGGAACAGGTCGAATTTCTCGGCGCATTGCAGGGCCTGATCGTTGCCTTGCCGCAGCGTGCCGAACGCGATGCGCTGGAGCAGGGGGTTGCCGCCCTGAAAGACGCGGTGATCAAGCGTGAGGACGGCACGCTTGTCGCTCGTCAGGCCCGGCAACTGGGAGCACGGCTGGCTGTCGCCTATGAGGTGAGCCAGGCCCCGGTCATCACGCCTGATCCGACCCGCGGCGCTTCGCTGTATGCGCAGAACTGTTCGGTCTGCCATGGCGACACCGGTGCCGGTGACGGCCCGGCCGGCATTGGCCTGACGCCCGCGCCTGCCAACCTGCGTGATGCGGCGCGGCTGGATCGCCTGAGTCTTTACGATATCTACAACACAGTAGGCCTCGGCATCACCGGCACCGATATGCCAGCCTTTGCCGACCAACTGGACGATCGCCAGCGCTGGGATATCGCGACCTACATTGCCAGCTTCAGTGCCCAGCCGGTAAGTACGCCCGCCAAGACCTTCAATCTGGCGGACCTGGCGCGTCAGACGCCAGCGGAGGTCAGTGCCGCCGAAGGCTCTGAAGCCGCCGCGACCTTCCGTGCCCAGCGCGCGCAACCGCCGCAGGTCCAGCGCGGTCCGGCGCAACTGCTCGATTACACCGGCACCACGCTGGACAAGAGCCTGGCGGCATACCGTGCGGGCGATCATGAACAGGCCTACGACCTGTCGGTTGCGGCTTATCTGGAAGGCTTCGAGCTGGTCGAAAGTTCGCTGGATAACGTCGACGCCAATGTACGCAAAGACACCGAAAAAGCGCTGATGGCTTACCGGCAGTCATTGCAGGACGGCCTGCCGCTGGCTCAGGCGGCTCAGAAGCTGGAAGCCGCCAAGGCCAAACTCAAGGAGTCCGCGGCCTTGCTGGGCAGCGATGGCCTGAGCGTTTCCCTGAGCTATATCTCCGGCCTGCTGATTCTGCTGCGTGAAGGTCTGGAAGCGATTCTGGTACTGGCAGCGATCCTGGCGTTCCTGCGCAACACCGGCCAGCAATCGGCCGTTCGCAGTGTCAACGCGGGTTGGGGCCTGGCGCTGTTGGCGGGTCTGGCGACATGGGCCTTGGCAGCTTACGTCATCGATGTCAGCGGTGCGCAACGTGAACTGCTGGAAGGCGCAACCGCATTGTTCGCCAGCGTCATGGTGCTGTGGCTTGGGGTCTGGATGCATGATCGTCGCCATGCCGCTGCCTGGCAGGACTATGTAAAGAGCAGTCTGGTCGGCGGTGGCGGACGTTTCGGTTTTGCCGTGCTGGCGTTCTTCTCGGTCTATCGAGAGCTGTTCGAAGTCATCCTGTTCTACGAAACCCTGTGGCTCCAGGCAGGTCCTGCGGGACATAGCGCCGTACTGGCAGGTGGTGCCACGGCGCTGGTGCTGCTGGTGGGGCTGGCCTGGGTGATCCTGCGGGGTTCGGCAAAGCTGCCGTTGTCCCTGTTCTTCGGCATCAACGCTGCGTTGCTGTGTGCATTGTCGGTGGTGTTCGCCGGGCATGGCGTCAAGGCATTGCAGGAAGCGGGTATCTTCGGCACACGTCCGGTGTCGTTCTTCGAATTCGACTGGCTGGGCATTCACGCCGATGCGTATTCGCTCAGTGCGCAGGCGGTTGCGCTGCTGGCGATTGCGGTGTTGTACGGGAGAGGAAGGAGAGCGGTAGGCTAGCTACAAGCTACAAGCTACAAGCTACAAGCTACAAGCTACAAGCTTGAGGCTTGGAGCTTGCCGCTTATTTGTCCGTCTTCTTCTGAAGGTCGATCGGGGCTTCGACGTCTATGTCTGACGCCGCTGCCGAGGCGCAGCAGAGTTTTTCCTGGCGGGCGATGCGGGCGTTCTTGATGCGGCGACGCAGCCACAGGACGAGACCGAGCAGCAGCAGGCCACCCAGGACCCACAGCTCGTACTTCTTGATGTTGCCCAGCAGGCTTTCCATCACCGCACCGAAGTGGTAAGCCGCCGAGCCCAGGGCCGCAGCCCAGATTGCGGCACCGATGCCGTTGAGCACCAGATAGCGTAGGGGCGGATAGCCGGACATGCCGATGGCCACGGGCATGACCGTGCGCAGGCCGTAGACGAAGCGGAAGCTCAGTACCCAGATGTCCGGGTGTTTGCGTACCAGCCTCAGTGCCTTGTCGCCCATGAGCTGCCATCGAGGCTTGCGTGCAAGCAGTTTGCGGCCGTGTTTGCGCCCCATGTAGTACCAGAGCTGGTCGCCCGCGTAGCTTCCGCAGAAAGCCACGAGGATGACCATGTTGAGGTCCATGTATCCGCGGAAAGCCAGAAATCCGGCAAGAACCAGGATGGTCTCGCCTTCAAAGAAGGTTCCCAGGAAGAGGGCAAAATAGCCGAAATCATTCAAGAAATTCTGGAGCATTGTCTGGATGCTGGCGAAATGAACGCGCAGCCTAACTCGCCTAGGACAATCATGAAAGTGTCGATATGTGTCTCGACGTTAAAGATTCCTACAACCACAATGTCCCGTCCTTGTTGTAGGCCTTTTCTGCGGCCCACCGTCGCAGGTCACACTATGACTGTCACACATTGGTCATAATGGCGGCTTATAACTGTCGCGCTTGCCCGCGTATGCGGGCTACAGGAGTCTCGCCGTGAGCTTTACCCCCGCAAACCGCCTGTTTCCTCTCACTCGCCTGCGCCGTAATCGTCGCGACGACTTCTCTCGTCGGCTGGTCCGCGAAAACGTACTGACCGTCGATGATCTGATTCTGCCCGTTTTCGTACTGGATGGTGAAAACCGTCGTGAAGCCGTTGCCTCGATGCCTGGCGTCGAGCGTCTGACTATCGATCTGCTGCTGCAAGAGGCCGAGGGCTGGGTTGCTCTGGGGATTCCGGCGCTGGCGCTGTTCCCGGTGACGCCGCTGGAGAAAAAGTCTCTGGATGGCGCCGAAGCCTGGAACCCGGACGGTATTGCCCAGCGTGCGACCCGCGCATTGCGTGAGCGTTTCCCGGAGCTGGGCGTGATCACCGATGTGGCACTGGACCCGTTCACCACTCATGGTCAGGACGGCATCATCGACGAAGAAGGCTATGTGCAGAACGACATCACTGTCGATGCACTGGTAAAACAGGCGTTGTCCCATGCCGACGCCGGCGCTCAGGTGGTTGCGCCTTCGGACATGATGGACGGTCGTATCCAGGCCATTCGTGAAGCGCTGGAACTTGCCGGGCACGTCAATGTCCGGATCATGGCTTATTCGGCGAAATATGCCAGCGCCTATTACGGTCCGTTCCGCGATGCGGTAGGTTCTTCACTGAATCTGGGCAAGGCCAACAAGGCGTCCTACCAGATGGACCCGGCCAACAGTAATGAAGCATTGCATGAAGTGGCCGCCGACCTGGCTGAAGGTGCGGACATGGTGATGGTCAAGCCGGGCATGCCTTATCTGGACATCCTTTACCGGGTCAAGGATGAGTTCAAGGTCCCGACCTTTGTCTATCAGGTGAGCGGCGAATATGCGATGCATATGGCTGCGATCCAGAACGGCTGGCTGAGTGAGGGAGTGATTCTCGAGTCCCTTACCGCCTTCAAACGCGCAGGTGCTGATGGCATTCTTACTTACTTCGCCGTCCGTGCTGCTCAACTGTTAAAAGGGCAATAGCCTCACAGGAACATTCATGAATACCGAAGGACTCACCGAAGCCACTGTTGAAGTCAATGTTCAGGAGGCTACGCCAGTGGTTGAGCCTGAAATTGAAGTTATACATGCCATCGAGGCGCCCGTAGCGGCGCCTGCTATCGTTGTCCCGAATCTGGACGACAGCAGCCTGTATATCCATCGCGAACTATCGCAGTTGCAGTTCAATATCCGGGTACTGGAACAGGCTCTGGATGAGTCCTATCCACTGCTGGAGCGGCTGAAGTTTCTGCTGATCTTCTCCAGCAACCTCGATGAGTTCTTCGAGATTCGTGTTGCAGGCCTCAAGAAGCAGATTACCTTCGCCCGCGAGCAGGCGGGTGCCGATGGTCTGCAGCCGCATCAGGCCCTGGCCAGGATCAGTGAACTGGTTCATGGGCATGTGGATCGCCAGTACGCGATTCTCAACGATATTCTGTTGCCGGAGCTGGAAAAGCATCAGGTCCGGTTCATCCGTCGCCGTTACTGGACGACCAAGCTCAAGACCTGGGTCCGCCGCTATTTCCGCGATGAAATCGCACCGATCATTACCCCGATCGGCCTGGACCCGACGCACCCGTTCCCGTTGCTGGTCAACAAGAGCCTGAACTTCATCGTCGAGCTGGAAGGTATCGATGCTTTCGGTCGCGACTCGGGTCTGGCGATCATTCCGGCCCCGCGCCTGCTGCCGCGCATCATCAAGGTGCCGGAAGATGTGGGCGGGGTTGGCGACAACTACGTGTTCCTGTCGTCCATGATCCATGCCCACGCCGATGATCTGTTCCAGGGCATGAAGGTCAAGGGCTGCTACCAGTTCCGTCTGACCCGTAACGCCGACCTGGCGCTGGACTCCGAAGACGTGGAAGACCTGGCCCGTGCCCTGCGCGGCGAGCTGTTCTCGCGTCGCTACGGCGATGCGGTGCGTCTGGAAGTGGCGGATACCTGTCCCAAGCATCTGTCGGACTACCTGCTCAAGCAGTTCAACCTGACCGAGTCCGAGCTGTATCAGGTCAATGGCCCGGTGAACCTCACGCGTCTGTTCAGCATCACCAGCCTGGACAGCCACCCGGAACTGCAATACACGCCGTTTACGCCTGCGATTCCCAAGCTGCTGCAGAACAGCGAGAACATTTTCAGCGTGGTCAGCAAGCAGGACATCCTGTTGCTGCACCCGTTCGAGTCGTTTACCCCGGTCGTCGACATGCTGCGTCAGGCCGCGAAAGACCCGCATGTGCTGGCCGTGCGACAAACGCTGTACCGCAGCGGCGCGAACTCGGAAATCGTCGATGCGCTGGTCGACGCTGCGCGTAACGGCAAGGAGGTCACGGCAGTGATCGAATTGCGCGCCCGCTTCGATGAAGAGTCAAACCTGCAACTGGCCAGCCGTCTGCAGGCGGCCGGTGCTGTGGTGATCTACGGTGTGGTCGGCTTCAAGACCCACTCCAAGATGATGCTGATCCTGCGCCGCGAAGGCGGTGAGATCGTGCGTTACGCGCATCTGGGGACCGGTAACTATCACGCGGGCAATGCCCGTCTGTACACCGACTACAGCCTGCTGACCTCTGACGATGCCCTGTGCGAAGACGTCGGTAAACTGTTCAGCCAGTTGATCGGCATGGGCAAGATTCTGCGCATGAAGAAGCTGCTTCACGCGCCGTTCACCCTCAAGAAAGGCATGCTCGACATGATTGCCCGCGAGACGCAATTCGCGCTCGACGGCAAGCCGGCGCACATCATCGCCAAGTTCAACTCGCTGACCGATCCGAAGATCATTCGGGCACTCTACAAGGCCAGCCAGTCAGGAGTTCGCATCGATCTGGTAGTGCGTGGCATGTGCTGCCTGCGTCCCGGCATTGCCGGTGTCTCGCACAACATTCAGGTGCGTTCGATCATCGGTCGCTTCCTGGAGCACACGCGGGTCTACTACTTCCTCAATGGCGGCGACGAGCAGATGTTCCTGTCCAGTGCCGACTGGATGGAGCGTAACCTCGACAAGCGCGTCGAGACCTGCTTCCCGGTGGAAGGCAAGAAGCTGACCCTGCGGGTGAAGAAGGAACTGGAGAGTTATCTGACCGACAACACTCACAGCTGGCTTTTGCAGCCTGACGGACGTTATGTGCGCAGCACGCCGACCGGTAATCAGAACGCTCGAAGCGCCCAGGCGACCCTGCTGGAGCGCCTGAGCATTCCGGTACTCAGCGTGCAGTAAAGACGATACCGACTCGGGTCAGCCACTCCGCTTCCAGCGCGAAGTCGGCCTGGGTCAACTGGTTGTTTTCCAGCCAGCCTGCCGGGAACTCGGCGTCCAGATTCGGGCCGTCGGCACGCAGAATCACACGTGGCATCTCCTGGGTGCCACGAATGTGATGGAACAGAATCGCAAAGCGCAGCAGCACGCACAGGCGAATCAGCTTGACGCCTTCATCGCCGAACTCGGCGAACTTGTCCTTGGGAATATTGCGACGATGACCGCGCACCAGCAGCGCGAGCATTTGCTGGTCTTCGCGTGAGAATCCGGCCAGATCCGAGTGCTCGATCAGGTAGGCGCCGTGCTTGTGGTAGTGATAGTGGGCGATATCGAGCCCGACTTCATGCACCTTGGCGGCCCAGCTCAGCAGCTCGGCATAGATTTCGTCTTCCAGGTCCCAGGCTTCGGCGACTTGCTCCAGGGCATGCAGCGCCTTGCGTTCCACGCGGGCGGCCTGTTCCAGATCGACGTGGTAGCGGTCCATCAGCGAGCCGAGGGTGCGCTCACGCACGTCTTCGTGGTGATGGCGGCCCAGCAGGTCATACAGCACGCCTTCACGAAGTGCACCTTCGCAATGGTCCATGCGCTTGAGTTCCAGAGCGTCGAAGATCGCTTCCAGAATCGCCAGACCGGCGGGGAAGATCGCACGGCGGTCGGGTTTGATGCCGTCAAAGTCAATTTTCTCGACATCGCCCAGCTTGAACAGCTTGCGCTTGAGCCACGCCAGACCCTCGGCGTTGACTTCGCCCGAGCCATAGCCGTTGGCCTTGAGTGCCACGCCTATTGCCCGAATGGTGCCGGACGAGCCGATGGCCTCATCCCATTTCAGACGGTGCAGGGCGTGCTCGATGCTCATGATTTCAAGGCGTGCCGCGGTGTACGCCTGGGCGTAACGGGCCGGGGTGACCTTGCCGTCCTTGAAGTAGCGCTGGGTGAAGCTCACACAGCCCATCTGCAGGCTTTCGCGCAGCAGAGGCTCGAAGCGCTGGCCAATGATGAACTCGGTGCTGCCGCCGCCGATATCGGCCACCAGACGCTTACCCGGTGTGTCGGCCAGGGTGTGCGAGACGCCGAGATAGATCAGGCGTGCTTCCTCGCGGCCGGAAATGACTTCCACGGGATGTCCCAGGATCTTTTCGGCGCGATGGATGAATTCGTTGCGGTTGCGTGCTTCACGCAAGGCGTTGGTGCCCACGATACGTACCGCGCCCAGTGGCAGGCCGTTGATCAGTTGGGCGAAGCGCTTGAGGCAATCGAGCCCGCGCTGCATGGACTCTTCGTTGAGCTGGCGCTCGTCATTGATGCCCGCCGCCAGCTGAACCTTTTCACCCAGGCGCTCAAGGATGCGTATTTCGTCCTGATGCACCTTGGCAACGACCATATGAAAGCTGTTGGAGCCCAGGTCGATCGCTGCGATCAGGGAAAGATTCTTGGCTTTGGTGTGCGGCATGATCCAAATCTCGTTCGATAACCGCGCCATCGTGCCACGATCCATGCCTGCCGCCAACGTATCAGGCATGGGAACCGCTCTGTGGGGGCATCTTCGCGAATGAATCCGCTACTGCTTCCCTTCTACCGAACCGATGAAATTTGCCAGTTCCGGGGTTTTCGGGTTGGCGAACAGCTCTTTCGGGTCGCCCACTTCATGAACCTTGCCCTGATGCATGAACACCAGCTTGTCGCCGACTTCACGGGCGAAGCGCATTTCGTGGGTCACCATGATCAGGGTCATGCCGTCGGCAGCCAGCTGGCGCACGACGCTGAGCACTTCGTTGACCAGTTCCGGGTCCAGCGCCGAGGTGATTTCATCGCACAGCAGCACTTTGGGCGACATCGCCAGGGCTCGGGCGATGGCCACGCGCTGCTGCTGACCGCCGGAAAGACGATCCGGGAAGGCGTCGAATTTCTCGCCCAGCCCTACACGCTCCAGCATTTGCCTGGCCAGCTTTGCAGCTTCGGCCTTGGGCACTTTCTGTACGACCTGAGGGGCGAGCATGACGTTTTCGCCGACGCTCAGGTGCGGGAACAGGTTGAACTGCTGAAACACCATGCCGACTTTCTGCCGCAAGGTGCGCAGGTCTGCGCGTGCAGCGTCCAGGTATTCGCCGTCGACTTCGATCACGCCATCGTTGATCGACTCCAGCCCGTTGAGGGTGCGCAGCAGCGTGCTCTTGCCCGAGCCGCTGCGCCCGATGATCGCCACGACCTGGCCTTCCTCGACAGAAAGGTCGATGCCTTTGAGTACGTGATGGTCGCCATAGTATTTATGCAGGGCGGAAATTCTAAGCAGAGGCATGAAGTCTCCTTTCCAGATGGCGCGCACAGAGCGACAAGGGGTAGCAAAGGATGAAGTAGCCCAGGGCAACGAAGCCGTAGACCATGAAGGGTTCAAAGGTAGCGTTGGCCAGCATGCTGCCGGTCTTGGTCAGCTCGGTGAAGCCGATGATCGAGGTCACGGCTGTGCCCTTGATCACCTGCACCGAGAAACCGACCGTCGGTGCCACGGCGATGCGCAGTGCCTGCGGCAGGATCACGTAGCGCATCTGCTCGATGGGCGTCATTGCCAGGCTGGCGGAAGCTTCCCACTGGCCTTTCGATATCGACTCGACGCAACCGCGCCAGATCTCGGCCAGATAGGCGCTGGTAAACAGCGTCAGGGCCAGTGCAGCGGCGGCCCAGGGGGAAATATCCACCCCCATCAGTGCCACGCCGAAGAACACCAGAAACAACTGCATCAGCAGCGGCGTGCCCTGAAACAGTTCTATATAAAGAGTGGCTGCGCCTCGTGGCCCGGTTTTGTCCGAGATGCGCATGACCATGATCAGCAGGCCGATCAGCCCGCCTCCGACAAAGGCCACCAGCGAGAGGGCCACTGTCCATTGCAGGCCTGTCAGCAGGTTGCGCAGGATGTCCCAGAGGGTGAAATCCATCAGCGGCTCCTCGATATGTAGCGACGCCCGACCCAGGCCAGCAATTGCCGGATCAGCAACGCCATGCACAGGTAGACCAGCGTGGTGACGATGTAAGTCTCGAAGGCGCGGAAGTTGCGCGACTGCAGGAAGTTGGCGAAAAAGCTCAGTTCTTCGGTGGCGATCTGCGAGCAGACCGACGAGCCGAGCATGACGATGATGATCTGGCTGCTCAGTGCCGGCCAGACCTTGCTCAGCGCCGGAGCCAGCACCACATGACGAAACGCTTCATAGCGGTTCATGGCCAGTGCGGCGGCGGCCTCCAGTTGCCCTTTGGGAATCGCCTGGATGCCGGCGCGGATGATTTCCGTCGAATAGGCACCCAGGTTGATGACCATTGCCAGAATGGCTGCCTGCCACTCCGAAATCTGCAAGCCCAGAGACGGCAGGCCGAAGAAGATGAAAAACAGCTGTACCAGGAACGGGGTGTTGCGGATCAGCTCGACATAGATGCCGAAGATCGTGGCGAAGGGCTGGATCTTCCAGGCCCTCACGACCGCGCCAACGATGCCCAGGCCGACCCCGAGCAAGGTGCCAATGGCAGTCAGTTCCAGCGTGAACAAGGCCCCGCGCAGCAAGAGATCAGCGCTTTGCAGGACCGGTGTAAAGTCGAATTGATAGGCCATTGGCAGGTCCTGTGATCAGAAAGCAGTGATCAGAGATCGGCTGGTAGCGGTTGCTTGAGCCAGGTCACGGAGGCTTTTTCCAGCGCACCGTCAGCCTTGGCGGCATTGAGGATTTCGTTGACCTTGCCCAGCAGCTCAGGCTGACCCTTGTTCACGCCGACGTAGACCGGCGAGTCCTTGAGTTTCACTTTCAGGGCCGGAATGCGTTTCGGGTTGCGCTCGCTGATGGCGACCATCACCACGTTACCGCTGGCGATCAGATCGGTCTGACCCGCCAGGTAAGCGGCGATGGTCGAGTTGTTGTCTTCAAAGCGCTTGATGGTTGCGCCTTCGGGAGCGACGGCGGTCAACTCGATGTCTTCGATAGCGCCACGGGTCACGCTGATGGTCTTGCCCTTGAGGTCACTGATTTCCTTGACTGGCGACTCGGGTGGACCGAATACCGCCAGGTAGAAAGGCGCATAGGCACGGGAGAAATCGATGACCTTCTCGCGATCCGGGTTCTTGCCGAGGCTGGAAATCACCAGATCGACCTTGCCGGTGGTCAGGAACGGGATGCGGTTGGTGCTGTTGACCGGCGTCAGCTCGAGTTTGACCTTCAGTCTGTCGGCCAGCAGTTGGGCCGTGTCGATATCCAGGCCGCGCGGTTTCATGTCCGGACCTACGGAGCCAAACGGCGGGAAGTCCTGAGGTACAGCGACTTTCAGAGTGCCGCGCGCTACGACGTCATCCAGGCCGTTGGCTTGGGCGGGGGCCTGGCTCAGCATCAGGCTGGCAAACAAGGCAGTAAGCAGTGCGCTGTAACGCTTGGTCATGGGGAATCTCCGGACGGAACGAAAGATGTTGGCCTGTCCCCCAGTGCACAGCCCATGCCATTCAGACCGTTTGGGCCATAAGTCGGGCTTTGCGGGCTGTATTTGGTCTTACTGGTCTGAACAGTTGGCGAGAGGCATGCCCTGCTTTGGCGCGCCTGAAAGCCGCGTCGCCCCAGTGCTGGGCGTCGCTTGCCGGATTATCGAGATGACGATAAAAGGAGTTTTTACTGGACTGACTGGCCTGAACAGTGATGCCGCAGAACGCCCTCGCAGTACCCGAATCGGCCCTTCGAGCCATTCGCAAACTGATTGCCGAGCAAGGCTACAAACCTGGCGACAGCCTGCCCTCGCAACGGGATCTGGCGGTGTTGCTGGGCGTCAGCCGGGCTTCGTTGCGCGAAGCCCTGTCGTCGCTCAGTGCCTTGGGAATTGTCAGTGTGCAGCCGGGCAAAGGCGTGTTCATTCAGTCGATTTCTGAACCAGAACAGCGCACGACCGGTTTTTCCTGGCCTTTCGATGCACGGATTTCTCCGGCCGATACCTTTCAGTTGCGTTATGCGCTGGAAGGCTTTGCCGCTGGTCTTGCCGCAGTCACCCTGACCGCCGACGAGCGGGATGTGCTGGAGGATAATGTCGAAGCCATGCGCCTGGAGTTGCGCGCCGGGGATTTCGAGGCGGCAGCCAGGCTGGATTTCGAGTTTCACCGGCATATTCTGGTCGCCAGTGGCAATCAGGCCATGCTGGGCATTGTGACGGCGGGTGCGGATATCTTCCTCGAAAGTCAGAAAATGCCTTTCATTCGTGCAGGAAGAGTCATGGAAACCTGGCAGGAACATCGCAAGATTTTGCGGGCTCTTTCCCGGCATGCTTCCGGGCCTGCGCAGAAGGCCATGCAGGAGCATATCCGTGGTGCTGCACTGCGCACGGGGATCGTCTTTGTTTCACCCGCCAGTTAAATACGGGGTTATAACCATATTCATGGGTTCCCATAGCCAGACTCAATGAACCCCGGCTTCCTGAATGACATCAGGCCCGCTATGATGGGCGTCGTTTTTAGCCTACGACCTCGGAGATCTCCATGAGTAGCGACCTGATCAAACACGTCACCGACGCCAGCTTCGAAGCCGATGTCCTCAAGGCTGCGGGCCCTGTGCTTGTTGACTACTGGGCTGAGTGGTGCGGCCCATGCAAGATGATTGCACCCGTTCTGGACGAAATCGCCAGCACCTACGAAGGCAAGCTGACCGTTGCCAAGCTGAACATCGACGACAACCAGGAAACCCCGGCCAAGCATGGCGTGCGCGGTATCCCGACGCTGATGCTGTTCAAGGGCGGCAACGTCGAAGCCACCAAGGTGGGCGCCTTGTCCAAGTCGCAATTGGCAGCCTTCATCGACGCCAATCTTTGATGTATTTAAAGCCCCGCGAACAGCGGGGTTTTTTCTGGCTTCGTACTAGACGCCCGGAAAATCAAGTGGTACATTCGGCCCCGCAATGGATTCTCCATTGCCCCCTGCTAGCCGTCGCCGACGCTCTCCTTTTCGATTTAGTACGCGATCCTGTCGCCTTCTCTGCGGCGCGGCCTCATTAAGCCAAAAGCTTAATTTCCCTTCATACATGATTACGTCATTCCCATATGAACCTGACTGAACTCAAGCAAAAGCCGATTACCGATCTGCTCGAAATGGCCGAACAGATGGGCATAGAAAATATGGCCCGTTCGCGCAAGCAGGATGTGATTTTCTCCCTGCTGAAAAAGCATGCCAAAAGCGGCGAGGAAATTTCCGGTGATGGCGTGCTGGAGATCCTCCAGGACGGCTTCGGCTTCCTGCGCTCCGCAGACGCTTCCTATCTCGCTGGCCCGGACGATATCTACGTCTCGCCCAGCCAGATCCGTCGTTTCAACCTGCGTACCGGCGACACCATCGTTGGCAAGATCCGCCCGCCGAAAGAAGGCGAGCGTTACTTCGCACTGCTCAAGGTCGACACGATCAACTTCGATCGTCCGGAAAACGCCAAGAACAAGATTCTGTTCGAAAACCTGACGCCGCTGTTCCCGAACGTGCGCATGAAGATGGAAGCCGGTAACGGTTCCACCGAAGACCTGACCGGTCGTGTGATCGATCTGTGCGCTCCAATCGGCAAAGGCCAGCGTGGTCTGATCGTTGCTCCGCCGAAGGCGGGCAAGACCATCATGCTGCAGAACATCGCGTCGAACATCACCCGTAACAACCCGGAAGTGCACCTGATCGTTCTGCTGATCGACGAGCGTCCGGAAGAAGTGACCGAAATGCAGCGTACCGTACGCGGCGAAGTGGTTGCTTCCACGTTCGACGAGCCACCGACCCGTCACGTGCAGGTTGCCGAAATGGTGATCGAGAAGGCCAAGCGCCTGGTCGAGCACAAGAAGGACGTGGTGATCCTGCTCGACTCCATCACTCGTCTGGCTCGCGCCTACAACACCGTGATCCCAAGCTCCGGCAAGGTACTGACCGGTGGTGTCGATGCCCACGCCCTGGAGAAGCCGAAGCGTTTCTTCGGTGCTGCGCGTAACATCGAAGAAGGCGGCTCGCTGACCATCATCGCCACCGCGCTGGTTGAAACCGGCTCGAAGATGGACGAAGTGATCTACGAGGAGTTCAAGGGTACAGGCAACATGGAACTGCCGCTGGATCGCAAGATCGCAGAGAAGCGCGTGTTCCCGGCCATCAACATCAACCGCTCCGGCACCCGCCGTGAAGAGCTGCTGACCGCCGATGACGAACTGCAACGCATGTGGATCCTGCGCAAGCTGCTGCATCCGATGGATGAAGTCGCTGCCATCGAGTTCCTGGTCGACAAGCTCAAGCAGACCAAGACCAACGATGAATTCTTCCTGTCGATGAAACGCAAGTAACCGCAGGCTGAACCGCAGTAGAAGATGGCGCCCCATGGGGCGCCATTTTTGTTGGCGAACACCCAACCTGCAGGAGCCAATTCATAGGCCGCTCCTGAACGGAATCAGGAGCGGGATTGTTCCGTTTTCACAGTTCATGGCTGCCACGAATCTGCAGAGCAGGTACGATGTGCATCTATTTGAATAAGTGGCCAGGTTAATGAAATTCAAGGACCTAAGGGATTTCGTGCAGCAGCTTGAGCAGCGCGGAGAGTTGAAACGCATTCAGATGCCTATTTCCCCTGTGCTGGAAATGACTGAAATCTGCGACCGTACGCTGCGCGCCAAAGGCCCGGCCCTGTTGTTTGAAAAGCCGGTCGGTTTTGACATCCCGGTGCTGGGCAACCTGTTCGGAACGCCGGAACGTGTCGCCATGGGCATGGGGGCCGAATCCGTCGACGAGCTGCGGGAAATCGGCAAGTTGCTGGCCTTCCTCAAGGAGCCGGAGCCGCCCAAGGGCCTGAAAGACGCCTGGTCGAAGTTACCTATCTTCAAGAAAGTCATCTCTATGGCCCCCAAAGTGGTCAAGGATGCGCCGTGCCAGGAGATTGTCATCGAAGGCGATGATGTCGATCTGAACATGCTGCCTGTCCAGACCTGCTGGCCGGGCGATGTCGCCCCGCTGATCACCTGGGGGCTGACGGTTACGCGCGGCCCGAACAAGGAACGCCAGAACCTGGGCATCTATCGCCAGCAGGTGATCGGTCGCAACAAGGTCATCATGCGCTGGCTCAGCCATCGCGGCGGTGCGCTGGACTTCAAGGAATGGTGTATCAAGCATCCCGGTGAGCCGTTCCCGGTGGCGGTTGCCCTGGGTGCGGACCCGGCGACCATTCTGGGGGCCGTGACGCCTGTGCCTGACAGCCTGTCCGAGTATGCGTTTGCAGGCCTGCTGCGCGGCACACGTACCGAGTTGATCAAATGCCGTGGCAACAATCTGCAAGTGCCTTCCAGTGCAGAAATCGTCCTTGAGGGCGTGATCCACCCCGGTGAAATGGCCGATGAGGGACCTTATGGCGACCACACCGGTTATTACAACGAAGTGGACAGCTTCCCGGTATTCACCGTCGAGCGCATCACTCATCGCATCAAGCCGATCTACCACAGCACTTACACTGGTCGTCCGCCTGATGAGCCGGCGATTCTGGGCGTGGCGCTGAACGAAGTGTTCGTACCGATCCTGCAAAAGCAGTTCCCGGAAATCACCGACTTTTACCTGCCGCCCGAAGGCTGTTCCTATCGCATGGCCGTTGTGACCATGAAAAAGCAGTATCCGGGCCACGCCAAGCGCGTGATGCTGGGTGTGTGGTCGTTCCTGCGACAGTTCATGTACACCAAGTTCGTTATTGTCACCGACGACGATATCAACGCCCGTGACTGGAACGACGTGATCTGGGCCATCACCACGCGCATGGACCCCAAGCGCGACACGGTGATGATCGAAAACACGCCGATCGATTACCTGGACTTCGCTTCACCGGTTTCCGGTCTGGGTTCCAAGATGGGGCTGGATGCCACGCACAAATGGCCGGGCGAAACCACGCGTGAGTGGGGCCGGGCTATCGTCAAGGACGAGGCGACGACACGTCGGGTCGATGAAATCTGGAATCAACTGGGAATAGATTGATGCGTGTAACGTTGCAGCCGTCGGGTGCAGTGCTGGAAACCCTGCCGGGCGAGCGGATTCTCGATGCTGCACAGCGTCTGGGTTATGAGTGCCCGCAAAGCTGTCGCAATGGCAATTGCCATGTCTGCTCGGCGCTGCTGGTACAGGGGCGTGTAAAGCAGGCCAGCGATGAACTGACCCACGGTGAAATCTACACCTGCCTGGCCGAGCCGCTGGAAACCTGCGAAGTGCTCTGGGATGCGGTTCTGCCTCTTGGCCAACTGCCGGTACGCAAGTTCGCCTGCCAGCTCAGCGAGTGCGTGGAAGTGGGTGGCGATGTCTGGCGGGTCGGCCTGCGGGCGCCAGCTGGCAAGCTGCCACGCTATCACGCCGGGCAATACCTGATGATCGAGCGCGAGAACGGCGAAAAGTCAGCCTTCTCGCTGGCGTCGGCGCCGCACAGGGGGCGTGATCTGGAATTGCACGTGCTGGTCCGTGAGGCCAGCGCCCGCACGCTGATCGAACAGCTTCAGCGCAATGCGATGGCACGAGTCGAACTGCCTTTTGGCGATACCCATCTTGCCGATCTGCCCGACGGCCCGCTGGTCCTGATTGCCGCCGGTACGGGCATGGCACAGATGAGCAGCCTGATCGAGCATTGTCGTGCCAAGGGCTTCAGCCATCCGGTGCATCTGTATTGGGGTGTGCGCCGTCCCGAGGATTTTTACGAAATCCGTCAGTGGGCCGAATGGGCAACGCTACCCAACCTGTTCCTGCACAAGGTCGTCAGTGATCTTTGCGGTTGGGAAGGGCGCTGCGGGATGTTGCATGAAGCCGTCCGCGATGACATCCGCGACCTGTCCTCGATCCATGTCTATGCAAGCGGCTCGCCGGCCATGATCTACGCGACCCTGGATGCTCTGGTCGGTGCCGGAATGGACGCTCATCAGATGCGTGCCGACGTCTTTGCCTACGCACCGCGCTCATAACTTCTGACTGGCGGCCTTGTAACCGGATTGCAATTTTTTTCATTCGCTTATAGCTTATGGCGATGAAAAGCATCGCCAGTTGCAGCTGGCAATACAGGCTCGGTCCTGTAGTAGCACCCGTACCGCGATACCTTGAAGCCGCTTATCCATGAGCGGGTCCTCAGGGCTCGGTTGACTGACAGTCAGACTGTCAGGGAGGCAAATGGACAATCCAGTCAATGAGTTGGCGGCGGCCGTGCATGACGGCCTTGGTCTGAAATATCCGCCAGTAATCGATCTTGGCCCGCAACTCACCCGCGAGCAGCTGCTCGCCTCGATGAACGCCACTCTGCGTCGCCACAAGGGCGGCCCTGTCTGGCTGTTCGCTTATGGTTCGCTGATCTGGCGCCCGGAATGCAAGGCAGTCGAGCGTCAGCGCGCACGGGTTCATGGCTATCACCGTGGCTTGTACCTGTGGTCCCACGAACATCGGGGCACGCCGGAGGTGCCAGGTCTGGTATTCGGTCTGGACCGTGGCGGTTCCTGCACGGGATTTGCCTATCGCTTGCCGGATGAATGCCTTGAAGAATCCCTGTTCGCGCTCTGGCAGCGCGAGATGCCTTATCCCTCGTATCGCCCGCACTGGCTGAGCTGCCGTCTTGAAGATGGCACACAGGTGCAGGCTCTGGGATTTGTGCTGGAGCGGCATTTGCCCAGCTATGCGGGCAACCTGCCGGACAGTGTGCTGAGCCAGGTGCTGGCCAGCGCGAGCGGGCGGTATGGCACGACCCGCGATTACGTCGAGCAGACCGCCAACGCCCTGCGCAGCCACGCCATGCCAGATCTGAATCTGGAGGCGCGGCTCAAGCGTTGCCGGTCCAAGCCGGTTGCGCTGTGACTCAGGCTTCCCGAGACGTGCTGGCAACCTGTTTGTGACGTAGCGTCGGTGCAAGGAACGCCATGGCCAGGATGCACGCGCCGATCAGCAGCACGAAACCGCCATCCCAGCCGAAGTGGTCAACGGTGTAGCCCATTGCCGCGCTTGCCGCGACCGAGCCGCCCAGGTAACCGAACAGCCCGGTGAAGCCTGCCGCAGTACCGGCTGCTTTCTTGGGGGCCAGTTCCAGTGCCTGCAGACCGATCAGCATCACCGGGCCGTAGATCAGGAAGCCGATGGAAACCAGAGCGATCATATCGACGGTCGGGTTGCCTTCCGGGTTCAGCCAGTACACCAGCGTGGCGACGGTCACCAGGAACATGAATACCATGCCGGTCAGGCCGCGGTTGCCCTTGAAGATCTTGTCCGACATCCAGCCGCACAGCAGCGTGCCCGGAATACCGGCCCACTCGTACAGGAAGTAGGCCCACGAAGTCTTGTCGACCGTGAAGTGCTTGGCTTCTTTGAGGTAGGTCGGTGCCCAGTCCAGCACGCCATAGCGCAGCAGATAGACGAACACGTTGGCCAGGGCGATGTACCACAGCAGTTTGTTGCGCAGCACGTATTTGACGAAGATTTCCCTGGTGCTGAATTCTTCTTCATGGCTGGCATCGTAGCCTTCCGGATAATCGTTCTTGTAATGCTCGATGGGCGGCAGGCCAACCGATTGCGGAGTGTCGCGCATGGTCGCGAAAGCGAAGACCGCTACCATCAGGGCAACGGCTGCCGGCACATAGAATGCGGCGTGCCAGTCGTTGGTCCAGCCCATGCCCAGCAGGAACAGCGGGCCGATCAGGCCGCCGCCCACGTTATGCGCCACGTTCCAGACCGACACTACACCGCCGCGTTCTTTCTGCGACCACCAGTGCACCATCGTCCGTCCGCTCGGCGGCCAGCCCATGCCTTGCGCCCAGCCGTTGATGAACAGCAGCACAAACATGATCGTGACACTGGACGTCGCCCAGGGTGCGAAACCGAAAATGAACATCACCCCGGCCGACACCAGCAGCCCGAATGGCAGGAAATAGCGCGGGTTGGAACGATCCGAAACCAGCCCCATCAGGAATTTCGACAATCCATAGGCAATCGCGATGGCCGACATGGCCACCCCCAACTGACCGCGCGTATAGCCTTCTTCGATCAGGTAAGGCATGGCCAGGGAGAAGTTCTTGCGCAGCAGATAGTAACCGGCGTAGCCGATGAAAATACCGGCGAATATCTGCCAGCGCAGACGGCGGTAAGTGCTGTCGACCTTTTCTTCGGGTAGGGGTGCCAAGTGCTTGGCAGGACGGAAAAACGCAAACATGCAGACGCTCCGGGTTTTTATTTTTTGCGAAAGCGAATGTTACATTTTCGTTACAGAAAAAAGCAGTACTTTTCTAGAGGCCGTGTAGGAAATGTGAGGTTAATCGTGTTCTTTTGTGAACATTAGGAGGTGGGACGTTGATGACTAGTGCTGGCTATCTGTTAGGAGGCTTGATCTTCATCGTATTGAGCGATGTCCATCTGTTCTCTCATCAGGTTCCCGGCACGACGTTCCAGATGTGTAAGGTCGTGCGCGAGAGGTCTGTAAGGCTTTTTTGACAAGCCGATTTTTCACTATTTGTAGATCACATCCTGGGGTTCGATTTTCAAGTAACCCTTGAAGTCAAAGCCTTGTTCATCCTTTTTCAGAAAATGCTCCAGTGTTCTTACAGAGGTTGCTTCTGCATCGGTTTTCAATGCGCCAGTTAATGGTGTACCTGTTCTTTTTGCTGCCGCTTGGTAAGCGGCAAGTACGAAATGTGAGCAAAATGCGCCCTGGATTCGGGGCGTGTTTTCAAACGCTTGGTCTCCATATTTGTCGCTCGCATCCTTGGCGCCACTCTTGAAATTGGAGTTTCTTACGACGCTCAATACACATTTGAGTTTTGAATAAGGAATCGTCTTGTCTTCGCTCCAGACTTGTCCAATCTGTGCAGCCCAGTCGCCCAGATTTTTATCCTTGGGCGAGTACACCTTGTACAAACCTTGTTGCACTGGACCTGAAGATGACGAAAGTTGAGTTCCACCTCGCATCTCTACGATCTCTGATTCGCCTTTTCCTTTTGCCTCGACCTTGCCCGGATTGTTTGGTGTTTTCGACCACATGACGGCATGTACCAGAGCCGAGTCGCCTCTGTTATGGCGCAGTAGAGAAAGAGAAGGTAAAAGCTGGCCGGTTTTTATTATTTTATGAGTGAGTGTTGTGTTGTCAGGTTGATCCATCAATATGAGAATGTCTCCTGCTGACAGATCGCTTTTTTTAAGCTTTTCATTGAAGACGGCTGTGCTGCCCTGTACACCACTTGCTCCTCGTTTGGTGCGATCCTTCAGCTCAGGATTTGCGTCTTGAGCAGAGGCCCTGCTTGTGGAAGCTCCAGCAGTTCCTGTGGTTGTCGGTGGGCTTGATTCGGCCAGATAGCCAGATAAAGGTGTATGAGTGTTTCCAACGCGCATGACAGTTCTCCATAGTTATTTCTACGCGTTGTAGGTGGTTCTTCTACGTCCAGTGGTTCCTTTTATGAAAGTGGAATTTATTTCTTTTTATTTTGAAATGCTCGGAAGTGATTTCCTGTTGAATTCGAGCTGTTGGTAGGTCGTAGCAGAGTTGTTTTCCTTGCGATGGTATTGTTGGGCTTTCGCGAATAAAACGGAACGCCGCCCGGTCGCTCCTACAACTTTCGTAGAAGCGAATCCATTCGCGAAGACTCAGGCCGCTGCCTGGCTCATCTTCAGGACCTCATCAAAATGAGCGCTGTCGGACAGGTTCGCATGCGGTTGGAGTGCCTCATGAAACGCCATGATCGCCACCTCGATGCTTGTACCAAGATTGCTCAGGGCCAATGTGATCTGCTGACTGGTTTCTGGTCCCGGAGCCCACGCTACCGATTGATTGGTAACCTGCGGTTGGTTATCAACGGCCTTATCCTGCGTCTGACGTGTGGCCAGTGCTTGTGCAGCCTCCTCGACCTGACGGCGCGCAAGCGCCAGAGCGGCCTGTTTTGCTTCTTCGATCTGACGTCTGGCCAGTTCGCGAGCCTCCTCTTCGGCTTTGATCCGCGCAGCCTCTTCAGCGGCGCGTTGAGCCTGGAGACGAGCGACTTCGGCGGCCTGGCGTTGGGCTTGCTCGGCTACAAGTCGGGCTTCAATCTCCTTCATCCTGAGCTTGAGCTCATTCAGGAAACGGTTGGATTCCAAAAAGAAATGAGCATTAATACTCATGGAGTAGGGATCCATTGATCGTATACCCGGCATATTGCGAAGTTGTTCGCTGAGTTCCAGATCCTCCTTGCTCCAGGGTGTTCCACCAAAATTTGCAACTGCCGCATCAACGTGTTCTTGCGCCAACCCTGCACGTTTGCTGTTAATGAGTTGATCGGTAGCATTGTAATATTGCCTGATGACTTGCAGTTCACTGAGTCCGTTCGTGTTGCCAGCTTGTGCGGTCAGTTCTGCTTTTAGAAAACTCGGCAGTTTATGAAGGTGGTGTTGAAGTTCTTCCATGATTTCTTACTCTTGTCTGAAAGTTGTCATTATTCATTGATGGTTATCGGATTTCTTGAATCCTGGTTTTCCGTTCTGAGCGCGCCATTCTCTTACGGTTTCCAGAATGCCCTGATTGGTGGGGACTTCTGCGTAATAAATCAAATCTGACCCGTCAGGGTGCTCCGTTATTTCTTTAAAATGGTCCAATAAAAATCTCGTGTGTCTTTCAAATTCTTTCCCTGGGAGGTTTCTAGGGTTGGTGAATTCGTTGATAAGTTCTAGGAACTCTTGCTCTGTGTAATCTTCGAGTTTTCTTTTGAGGTTCATTGCAGTCTCCTGTGATGTTCAATGTGCTGTTTGGGGGGAAGTACCCTCAAGTTGTCAATGTCGTAAACACTTCCGCCGTTTGCTATTTCATGCTGATGATGAATTTCAAATGTTTTTCGTCTCCCCACTTGATCAGCCTGCTTTGGTTGGGGAGCGCGTCCTGACGTCATAAGCTCAAGGTTGTAAGGATTAAATTGCTTCTGAAGCTCTGGGTCACTGGCTATCGCCTTCCAGATTTCTTCTCGTAATCTGCCAAAACTACTGAACTGCCTGTCCCGCAACTGATCCGCAATCTGCGAAGGAATGGGAGCTCCTTGCGCGCGGGTGCTTTCGCCTAGCCAAGTACCTGTTACTGGTTTTCCGTATCCTGTCGCGCCCCCCGGAATAGTTCGCGGGTCCTTGAAAAGCAGATACGTGTCAGGCAGGCCGGAGCCAGGCGGGAATACCAGGATGTAATCGTCGGGGTCGTCATTGACGAAGCTCGGCAGTTCGTCAACGCGGGTGCCCTGTGGCGATACATCCACGCCTGGGTCGACCGGCAAGACCGGTTTCTGGCCTGGAAAACGGGTGGAGCTGTCTGCCGGTTGCTCAATTGGAGTCCAGACCAGTGCTGGCCGGGTATCGCCGTCACGAATGAATTCGTAGGTATTGTTCTGAGCGTTGTATGTGAAATGTCGGACACGAACTTTGGTGCCGACTTTTACGCCGTCCGCTGCCACCCACTTGGCGACCGATTGTTGCCCGTCATCCTCCATGACCAGCCGGTGCGGAACATCGATGCTGCCCTTGACGCTGGCAACGTATTCCATGTCCACATCAGGTGGCAGGTTGAGCTGTGAAGCAGGGCTTGCAACGATGGTAGCTGTGCGTTCGGCATCGCCTAACATCGGCGAGTACAGTGTCAAGGCAACTCCGGGGTTAAGCTTCAGTCGGTTGATTGCCGTTTTGATGAATATCTCTTTAGCGATCTGCCCGGCCTTCTCCAGAGCTTCGGAGGGGCTTGAGGTGCTCGATGGGGTGATTGCCGACCACAAGCGCTCGGCGCCTGCTCGTGGTGATGGAGCGGTGTTCTGGCGGACTTGAGACACTCGGGCATGGCGCTCGGATAACTCCGTGGAACGCTGTTCCAGAAATGCTGCCGACTCGGCGAGCAACCTGGCTTCATGTTCATTGTTGACGGCATCCGTCCAGGCCTGATGGGCTTCTTGAGCGCGCTGCGGATCGCCCTGGCTGCGGGATTCCAGGTAGTGGCGATACTGCTCCGGTGTGCTGGCCGACAGTGCTTCGCCATGCGTCAGTGTTTTGAGGTTGCGTTGTTCAAGCTCGGCCTGTTTGCCGGCCAGCAGATAGTTGATCCGGGACTTTTCCTGAAGGATCAGATCCGCAAGCTGTTGGCTGGTCGGGTTGCCCGTCAGGGGGGCGAGGTCAGTTTGAATCTCGCCTAGCAGCGTTGCAGGCAGCTCTTGTGTGGTCTGTTCGTAGCGTAGGGCAAGATCAGATTTGACTACCTGTTGAGTCTGGGTGAGGTCGTTGATTGTTTGCCTATACGCCTGCTCACGCTGTGCCTGAGCGGCGGCTTGAGCGCGTGCTTGTTCTGCGGCTTGTGCTTGAGCCTGAGTGCGTGCCTGCTGTTCAGCCTGGGCTTGGGCTTCTGCAGCCGCTCTAGCCTGAGCGGCCTGTTGCCGGGCTTGAGCATGTAATCGTCGACGCCGTTTTCTACGTTTTGAAGAGCCCGTATTAGTGAAACTTCGATCAAAGAATCCGGTATTTTGAGGCGCAGGATTGCTACTGGGGGATATATTTACCGTTCCAGTTGTAGTGTCATGTAATACGTTGGTTTGTCGCTTCCTTCGTGTAGCCATACAGTTCTCCTTGTTTGTATGGCTGAACGTTACGAATTTGATGATGGGCGGTGCGGTATATGTGTGTTGTTTTTAGAGGGGGAGTTTTGTGACTTAAGTGTCTGTCAGGTTTTTTGGAAGGCAATAAATATTTATTAATGGTTATAATTTCTTCACGCCAGTTGTAGGGACGAATTTATTCGCGAGCTGGACAGTGAGAACACCGCCGATTTGCCTGTTTAACTTCATGACTTTCCGATTTTAAAAATACTCACCTGAGTCACCCTTGCAGCGACCCAGGTTTAACCTGCTTTTAACCAATCGATACCACCACCTTCCCCACCGCACTCCTTTTCCCTAACACCTCAATCGCTTCGGCCCCTCTTTCCAGCGGATAAACCTGCGATACCAGCGGTTTCAACTTTCCTTCTGCATACCAATCGAACAATTGCTTGAAGTTCGCGGCATTGTCTTGGGGTTGTCTTTGCGCGAAAGAACCCCAGAACACGCCCACTACGGATGCGCCTTTTAATAGCGCAAGGTTTACGGGTAGTTCGGGGATGCGGCCGCTGGCGAAGCCGACGACCAGCAGGCGGCCGTTCCAGGCGATGGAGCGTATGGCCTGGTCGAAGAGGTCGCCGCCGACCGGGTCGTAGATGACGTCGACGCCGTTGCCTGCTGTCAGGCGTTTCACTTCGTCCTTGAGGCTGGTTTCGCTGTAGTTGATGAGTTCGTCTGCGCCGGCATTTCTGGCGACTTCAAGTTTTTCGGCGCTGCTGGCGGCGGCAATGACGCGAGCGCCCAGGGCTTTGCCGATTTCCACGGCGGCGAGACCCACGCCGCCCGAGGCACCGAGCACCAGCAGGGTTTCGCCGGGTTGCAGGTTGGCGCGTTGTTTGAGGGCGTGCATGGAGGTGCCGTAGGTCATGCTGAAAGCGGCGGCGGTGGTGAAGTCCATGGCTTCGGGAATCGGCAGTACGTTGTAGCCCGGTACCGCAACCTGCTCGGCGAAGCTGCCCCAGCCGGTGAGGGCCATGACCCGGTCGCCGGGTTTGAGGTGGGTTATCTTTTCACCGACCTGCGAGATGATGCCCGCTGCTTCGCCGCCCGGTGAAAAGGGGAAAGGCGGCTTGAACTGGTATTTGCCTTCGATGATCAGCGTGTCCGGGAAGTTGACGCCCGCAGCCTGTACATCGAGCAGGATTTCGTTCTTCTTGATGACGGGGCTGTCGACGTTTTCCAGGATCAGGGTGTCGGCAGGACCGAAGGCTTTGCACAGCAGGGCTTTCATCGGGCTATTCCTTTTCCGGTAATGGCCGATAAGGTCGGATATGCAGGTTTTCGGGTCAATGAGCATGGCCCGGCCTTATAAGCGTGTATAAGCTGTAACCTACGCGGCAACCCGTATTGAGGAGTGGACTGTGAAAGCGTGGATCTTGATGTTGTTGGCCTTGTCGCTGCCTGCCCTGGCGCAGGAAGAAGCCAAAGAAGGCGAGGGCGCAGAGCCCAAGGCGGCCTATGTTTCCCTGACACCTCCGTTTGTGGGCAACTATGCCCTTGATGGCGGGCCGAAGTTGCGCGTCTACAAGGCCGATATCGCTCTGCGCGTTACCGGTGCCGATGCCCAGGCGGCGGTCAAGCGCAATGACCCGCTGATCCGTAATCTGCTGGTTGCCCTGTTTACCCAACAGACTGTCGACTCCATGAGCAGCGCCGATGCGAAGGAAAAGATTCGTCAGGAAGCACTCAAGCAGGTCCAGCAAGTGATGACCAGCGAAGAGGGCAAGCCGATCGTCGAAGACTTGCTGTTCAACAACTTTATCGTTCAGTAACGTCCTTCAGCGCAGTGCCAGGATCGCCGACCATTGTTCGGCGGTCACCGGCATGACCGAGAGTCGGCTGCCTTTGTGCACCAGAGGCAGTTGCTCGAGCGCCGCCTGTTGTTTCAGGTAACCCAGCCCCAGCACTTTCGGAAAGATCTCCACGAAGGCGACATCGATTGCGCTCCATGGATTCTTTTCGGCGCTGGCCTTGGCGTCGAAGTAGTGACTTTCCGGCTCAAGGGCCGTGGGGTCAGCGTAGGCCGCTTCGATAATCCTGCCGATTCCGGCAATTCCCGGCTCCGGGCAACTGGAGTGATAGAAAAAGAACTCGTCTCCCACCGACATGCTGCGTAGGAAGTTGCGGGCCTGATAGTTGCGCACGCCATCCCAGCGGGCTTTGCCGAGGCGTTGCAGGTCACTGATCGAGAGTTCGTCGGGTTCTGACTTCATCAGCCAATAGGCCATTGGGTGTTCTCCATGGGAATACACAACATCGGGATGTTTTTATGACAAACCGACAGTCGGTTGGCGCCACTATTTGCGTACTGGTTCACGTTATCGCAAAATGCCGCCTTTTTAAGCACCCTGCTGTTACATGGCCTTTACGAGAGCGGCTGTTGGCAGCGTATTGATTTGTCGAAGGAGGGCAGTCAATGAAACGCAAGCCGGATTTACTGTGGGTTTTAGTGGCATTGTTCGGCTTGGGTATCGTGACTACCGGTTATGCGCAGAGCCTGTGGGCCAACAAGGTGGATGCACCTGTCGAGATCACTCAGCAGCAACAAAAGGTGCCCGGGCGGCATTGATGCTTTAAGCTTCTTTCTTTTCGGGGGCTATGCCTGTAGCTCCCGTCGCGTCACTTCTCTTCTTCCTGTTGTGCCAGATACCAGCGGCTGTCCGATACCGTGCCTTGCAGCGGAACATCCCAGCTTGCCTGCGCGAGCCGTTCGACTTTCTGACACTCATGGGCCAGGCCCAGCAGCAGCGGTTTTTTCCAGGTCTTTCTGCGTGCCAGATACGCCAGGCTGCGGTCATAGAAACCGCCGCCCATTCCCAGGCGTCCGCCTTCGTCATCGAATCCGACCAGAGGCATCAGGATCAGATCCAGTGCCCAGATCCTGCGTTGCCGTGCGCGATTGATGCGCGGTTCCGGGATGCGAAAACGGTTGGGGATGAATTTTTCGCCAGGGCGAACGCGCTGAAAAACCATCTTGGTACGTGGCCAGGCATCGAGCACCGGCAGGTAAGTCGCCTTGCCCCGACGTTGGGCGGCCCGCAGCAAAAGCCGTGGATCGATCTCGCCGTCCATGGGCAGGTAGAGCGAGACATGACGGGCGCGGCGAAACAGGGGATGTTGTGCCAGTTGGCGATACAGGCCCAGAGCGGCAGCGCGTTGCTGGCCGGGAGTCAACGCACGACGCGCCTTGCGTAGCTGGCGGCGCAGTTGCGGGCGTGTGAGTGTCGGGTTGCTGGTCATGAACGCAAGGTCATGCAGGCTGATCCGTGAGGTTGAAACCGGAGACGGAATCGACATTGCCAGACAGCGGGACTGGCAATGGATTGAATTGGGACTCCCCGACGAACCGCTGTCGGTGTAGCCCTTGAACCCGAAAGTTCAAGGTGGTGATTGCAGGAGGTCTTAAGGCTTTCCGTCAAGCGGACATGCACACCGACCCCAACGTGCAACCCCCGTGGTTGTGCGTATCGGCTCAGGGACATGACCGACTGGCAAGCACTCCAGGGAGCGGCGCAAGTATACAGAAATGACCGGAAATAATCAGCCTCGAGGTGAATCGGGTGTTGTCGGAGTGTTTGTGGACAGCTCCAGATCGACTCTTTCCAGCAGGTCGCGCACCTTTTCGCGGGTCGAACCGCTGGTTTGCACGTCAGGCAGATTCTGTTTGTGCAGCAGGTCGTGAGTGATGTTCAGGGCAGCCATGACCGCAATGCGGTCTGCGCCGATCACTTTGCCGCTGCTGCGGATTTCACGCATCTTGCCATCCAGGTAGCGGGCGGCGCTGACCAGGTTGGTGCGCTCTTCCTGAGGGCAAATGATCGAATATTCCTTGTCGAGGATTTGAACGGTAACGCTGTTGCCATTACTCATGAGTCTTGCTCCAGGGCCTTGAGGCGCGAAATCATGGACTCGACCTTCTGCCGGGCGATTTCGTTCTTTTCAATGAGGTGGGCGCGTTCCTCGCGCCAGGATTTTTCCTGAGCTAATAGGAGTGCATTTTGGCTTTTAAGTTGCTCGGTGTGCTTGAGCAGCAATTCGAGCCGGTTCATCAGGGCTTGCAGATCGGTGTCTTCCATTGTTTTCCACTGAATACTTTCTGATGAATGGCACGCAGTCAGGTAACGCCACTGCCTCTAACCGCCGTGTTGATGATCTTGTTGCGCGGATAGTCTAGGATACAAGGCCTTCATTCTAGACATTGCGCCGTTTGGCGACTAGCTGCCCATGCCCATTCAGAATTCCCCGTACAAAGCATTTGCCACTCTGCTCAATACCAGTGGCCATCCGGTTTCCCCTGCCGAGCTGCACGGCCTGTTGCTGGGGCGCAGTTGTGCCGGTGCCGGCTTCGATAGCGAAGGCTGGTTTGCCGATGCTTCCGTACTGCTCGAGACCGAGCCTGAGGACAATGTTCGTCAGGCATTGATCGGTCTGCAGGAGATGGTCAAGGGCGAACTGACCAGCGATGACATGACCGTCGTGCTGTTGCTGCCTGGCGATGACGAGCCACTGGCCGAGCGCGCTGCCGCACTGGGCCAATGGTGCCAGGGTTTCCTGTCGGGCTTTGGCCTGGCGGTCGGAGATGCGGTGCTGAGCATCGAAGCCACTGAAGTGTTGCAGGATCTGGCGGCCATCGCTCAGGTACAGGATGCACTGGAAGAATCCGAGGACGGCGAAAGCGACTACATGGAAGTCATGGAGTACCTGCGCGTTGCGCCACTGCTGCTGTACACGGAGTGCAGCAAGGCCGTTGCGCCACAGCCCAAGCCTTCCCTGCACTGATTGTTCATCGCATGCCGGGTCAGGATTTCGACAGCCCTGACCGGCTTGCTCCACCAGGGGACCCCGTCTGCCCATGATCCATATCCCGAAGTCCGAATACGCCCGCCGACGCAAGGCCCTGATGGCCCAGATGGTGCCCAACAGCATCGCCATTCTTCCGGCTGCGGCTGTTGCGATTCGCAATCGTGATGTCGAGCATGTCTACCGGCAGGACAGTGACTTCCAGTACCTGAGCGGCTTTCCCGAGCCCGAGGCTGTGGTGGTGCTGATTCCGGGGCGCGAATATGGCGAGTACGTGCTGTTCTGCCGCGAGCGCAATCCGGAGCGAGAACTTTGGGACGGGCTGCGTGCCGGTCAGGAAGGTGCCGTTCGGGATTACGGGGCCGACGATGCCTTCCCGATCAACGATATCGACGACATCCTGCCGGGCCTGATCGAAGGACGGGAGCGGGTGTACTCGGCCATGGGCAGCAACCCTGAATTCGACCGGCATCTGATGGAGTGGATCAATACGATTCGTTCCAAGGCTCATCTGGGGGCGCAACCGCCGAACGAGTTCGTTGCGCTGGATCATCTGCTTCACGATATGCGCCTGTATAAATCGGCAGCGGAAGTGAAGGTCATGCGCGAGGCTGCGCAGATTTCCGCTCGCGCCCACATCCGGGCGATGCAGGCCAGTCGTGCCGGGCTCCATGAATTCAGCCTGGAAGCCGAGCTGGATTACGAGTTTCGCAAGGGCGGGGCCAGAATGCCGGCTTACGGGTCCATCGTCGCTTCGGGCCGTAATGCCTGCATCCTGCACTATCAGCAGAACGACGCGCCGCTCAAGGATGGCGATCTGGTGTTGATAGATGCCGGTTGCGAGATTGATTGCTATGCCAGCGACATCACCCGCACCTTTCCGGTCAGCGGGAAATTCTCGGCAGAGCAGAAGGCGATTTATGAGCTGGTGCTCAAGTCTCAGGAAGCGGCGTTTGCGGCCATCGGCCCCGGCAAGCACTGGAATCAGGCACACGAAGCGACGGTCAGGGTTATTACTGCCGGTCTGGTGGAGTTGGGCCTGTTGCAGGGCGATGTGGACGAGTTGATCGAGACCGAAGCGTACAAGCCGTTCTACATGCACCGTGCCGGGCACTGGCTGGGCATGGACGTGCATGATGTCGGCGAATACAAGGTCGGCGGCGAATGGCGGGTTCTGGAGGTCGGCATGGCGCTGACCGTGGAACCGGGGATTTATGTCTCTCCCGACAATCAGAATGTCGCGAAGAAATGGCGAGGTATCGGTGTGCGAATCGAGGATGACGTAGTGGTGACCAGGAAAGGGTGCGAAATTCTTTCCGGTGACGTGCCCAAGACCGTCGCTGAAATCGAGGCCCTGATGGCCGCTGCACGGAATCAGGCCGCATGAGCCGCTTCAATCTTGCAATCATCGGTGGTGGTCTGGTGGGGGCCAGCCTTGCTCTGGCCTTGCAGGCAGGTGCAAAGGCGCGAGGCTGGAAGATCGTACTGATCGAACCTTTTGCGCCGGGCGACAGCTATCAGCCCAGCTACGATGCTCGCTCTTCGGCGCTGTCGTTCGGAGCGCGGCGCATTTATGAGCGTCTTGGCCTGTGGCAGCAGATCACCCGACGTGCCGAACCCATCCTGCAGATTCAGGTGTCCGATCGTGGGCGCTTCGGTGCGACCCGTCTTGCCGCCATGGAAGAGGGCGTACCTGCGCTGGGCTATGTGGTGGAAAACGCCTGGCTTGGTCAATGCCTGTGGGCGGGGCTGGATCGTGAAGTCGTGACATGGCGTGTGCCCGCAGAGGTCAGGCACATGCAGGCGTTGGCCGATGGCTATCGACTGACCCTCAATGACGAAACCGAACTGGAGTGTGATCTGGCGGTGCTGGCCGATGGTGGCCGCTCCAGCCTGCGCGAGCAGTTGGGGATCGGCGTGCGGGAGCGTTTCTATGATCAGAGCGCCCTGATCGCCAACATCACCCCGAGCGAAGCCCATTGCGGGCAGGCGTTCGAGCGCTTCACCGATGACGGCCCCATGGCTCTGCTGCCCTTGCCGGAAAACCGCTGCGCACTGGTCTGGACCCGCAAGGGCAATGACACCCAGCGACTTGCGGCTCTGGATGACCGCAGTTTCCTCAGCGAACTGCAGAATGTATTCGGTTACCGCCTCGGCACCTTGCGTCAGGTCGGCACACGCCATGTGTATCCGCTTTCTCTGGTGGAAGCCGAAGAACAGGTTCGCTCGCACCTGGTCGTGCTGGGCAATGCCGCTCACAGCCTGCATCCGATTGCCGGTCAGGGTTTCAACCTGTCGCTGCGTGATGCCGATGCCCTGGCTGAAGCCCTGCTGGAAAGCGACAAGTCACCGGGCGATCTGACGACCCTGCTGGCCTATCGCGAAAGGCAGCGGCTCGATCAACAGATGACCGTGGGCTTTTCCGACAAGGTCACCCGACTGTTCGGCAGTACGCAGCCGGTGATCACGGCAGGCCGGAACCTCGGATTGCTGGGGCTGGATCTGCTGCCACCGGCCAAACGCTGGTTTGCCCGTCAGGCCATGGGCCTGGGGACTCGATCCGATGTGTGACCCACGAACTTTTAGAACACGGCTTTGGCCGCAAGCGAGAACGATCTAAGCATGGAAACCCGCGCAGATGTGCTGATTGTCGGAGCCGGAATGGTCGGCAGCGCCCTTGCATTGGCCTTGCAAGGCAGTGGCCTGGATGTGGTCGTGGTCGATGGCGGCCCGCTGAGCGTCAAACCCTTCGACCCGCAGTCGTCCTTCGAGCCCCGCGTCAGTGCCCTGTCGGCGGCCAGCCAACGGATTCTGCAACGCCTTGATGTCTGGGAAGGCATCGCCGCCCGTCGCGCCAGTCCCTATGGGCAGATGCATGTGTGGGATGGCAGCGGTACCGGCGAAATCCATTTCTCTGCATCCAGCGTGCATGCCGAAGTGCTGGGCCATATCGTCGAAAACCGCGTGGTGCAGGATGCCTTGCTGGAGCGGCTGCACGACAGCGAGATCGGCTTGCTGGGCAATGCCCGTCTGGAGCACATGCGCCACTCCGGCGATGACTGGCTGCTGACCCTGGCCGGCGGTCGTCAGTTGCGTGCGCCGCTGGTCATTGCGGCCGATGGTGCCAATTCGGCGGTGCGCCGCCTGACAGGCACGCCGACCCGGGAATGGGATTATCTGCATCACGCCATTGTCACCAGCGTGCGCACCGCAGATTCACATCGCAGAACGGCCTGGCAGCGTTTTACCGACGATGGTCCGCTGGCGTTCCTGCCGCTGGAGCGTGAAGGCGAGCACTGGTGCTCCATTGTCTGGTCGGTGACTCCGCTTGAGGCCGAGCGCCTGATGGCGCTGGATGACGAAGCTTTCTGTCGCGAGCTGGAGCGGGCTTTCGAGGACCGCCTGGGAACGGTGCTGGCCGCCGACCCGCGAGTGTGTGTGCCGTTGCGTCAGCGTCATGCCAAACGTTATGTCGCGCCGGGGCTGGCGCTGATTGGCGATGCTGCCCACACCATTCACCCGCTGGCCGGGCAGGGCGTGAACCTGGGCTTCCTGGATGCTGCGGTACTGGCCGAAGTGCTGTTGCATGCTGCCGAGCGTGGCGAACGTCTGGCCGATGTTCGCGTGCTGGGCCGTTACGAGCGCCGCCGCATGCCACACAACCTGGCCCTGATGGCGGCCATGGAAGGTTTCGAGCGCCTGTTCCAGGCTAACCCGCTGCCGCTGCGCTGGCTGCGCAACACCGGCTTGAAGATGGTCAACCAGATGCCGGAAGCCAAGGCCATGTTTGTGCGTGAGGCGTTGGGCTTGTCAGGAGAGTTGCCGGAGCTTGCCCGCCTGTAGGAGCAAGTGCTGTCAGGCCAGTTCGATTGTGGGAGACAGCTTGCTGGCGACGCCTCCCGCATCATTGGCAGCCATCCGGCATATGGCGTTGAAACATCCGGTAACGCCTCGGGTGGCTGTTCGATTGTGATCGAAAATGGGATTAACTACCATTTCGCCTCATTTTTCGAACGCGAGAGACTCCCATGCAGGCTAGCAAGCGTCTTCTGGCTGCTTTGACACTGACAGTACTCGGCAGTACTGCCCAGGCCGCTGACGAGGTCGTGGTGTATTCATCGCGTATCGATGAACTGATCAAGCCGGTCTTCGATGCCTACACGGCCAAGACCGGGGTGAAGATCAAGTTCATCACCGACAAGGAAGCTCCGCTGATGCAGCGTATCAAGGCCGAAGGCGAAAACGCCACGGCTGACCTGCTGCTGACCGTCGATGCCGGTAACCTGTGGCAGGCCGAGCAGATGGGTATTCTGCAGCCGTTCACCTCGCCGGTGATCGATGCCAATATCCCGTCCCAATACCGTTCCTCCAACCATGCCTGGACCGGCCTGAGCCTGCGTGCGCGCACCATCGCCTACTCGACGGATCGCGTTAAGCCTGCCGAACTGAGCACCTACGAAGCCCTGGCAGACAAGAACTGGGAAGGGCGTCTGTGCCTGCGCACCGCCAAGAAGGTCTACAACCAGTCCCTGACGGCGACCCTGATCGAAACCCATGGTGCCGAAGCGTCCGAGAAGATTCTCAAGGGCTGGGTCAATAACCTGTCCACCGATGTGTTCTCCGATGACATCGCGGTGCTTGAGGCCATCAATGCCGGGCAATGCGATGTCGGCATCGTCAACACCTATTACTACGGTCGTCTGCACAAGGAAAACCCCGACCTGGCAGTGAAGCTGTTCTGGCCGAACCAGTCGGATCGTGGCGTACACGTCAACCTGTCGGGTATTGGCCTGACCAAGCATGCACCACACCCCGAGGCCGCCAAGGCGCTGGTGGAGTGGATGACAGGGCCAGAGGCGCAAGCCATCTTCTCTGGCATCAACCAGGAGTTCCCGGCCAATCCGAAAGTCGCGCCATCGGCAGAAGTCGCCAGTTGGGGCGCGTTCAAGGCTGACACCATTCCTGTCGAAGTTGCGGGCAAGCGTCAGGCCGAAGCGATTCGCATGATGGATCGTGCTGGCTGGAATTGATTTAATACCGCCACGCCCCGTAGGAGCGAATTCATTCGCGAAAGCAGCCCGCCAGACACTGATGATGTCGAGGCCCGAACTGCTTCGCGGATAAATCCTCTCCTACACGTTTCCTCATGATTTCCGAGATATCCCTTGGCCCATCCCGTCCAACGTCGCTGGTATCCCCTGGTTTTTGCCATCGCCGCTCTGGTGCTGTTGCCGCTGAGCGTGTTGCTGCTGTCCTGGGAGAGCATCGACCGGGAGATCTGGTCCCATCTGCTGGAAACCCAGATGACTCGCCTGCTGGGCAACACGCTGATTCTGGTGCTGGGAGTGGGCGTCGGTGTCACGCTGCTGGGCGTCAGTCTGGCGTGGCTGACCAGTCTCTGCGAGTTTCCCGGCAGGCGCTGGCTGGACTGGGCCTTGATGCTGCCGTTCGCGATTCCGGCGTATGTGCTTGCCTTTGTTTTTGTCGGCCTGCTGGATTTCTCCGGCCCCGTCCAGACCCTGATGCGGGAATGGTTCGGCAACGGCCTGCGACTGCCTCGGGTGCGCTCCACGGGCGGGGTGATCATCGTTCTGGTGCTGGTGTTCTATCCCTACGTCTATCTGCTGGCACGCACGGCGTTTCTGGCGCAGGGCAAAGGCCTGATGGAAGCGGCCCGGGTGCTGGGGCAGTCGCCGTTGCAGGCTTTCTGGCGGGTGGCGCTGCCCATGGCGCGCCCGGCCATCGGTGCCGGTGTGGCACTGGCCTTGATGGAAACCCTGGCGGATTTCGGCGCGGTGTCGGTATTCAACTTCGATACTTTCACTACGGCCATTTACAAGACCTGGTACGGCTTCTTCAGCCTTTCCAGTGCCGCGCAACTGGCGAGCCTGCTGCTGTTGGCTGTCATGCTGGTGCTTTATGGAGAGCGTCGTGCGCGGGGAGCCAGCCGGGCGACCAACGAGCGGCCACGAGGCAAGGCGCTCTATCACCTGCGGGGCATGAAAGCGCTGGCGGCCAGTGGCTGGTGCGGGCTGGTGTTCATCTGCGCCTTTGCCGTGCCCATGCTGCAGTTGATCGTCTGGGTCTGGCAGCGTGGGCGTTTCGATCTGGATGAGCGTTATACCGGTCTGATCCTGCATACGCTCTATCTGGGAGGCATCGCTGCGTTCATCACCGTTTGCGTGGCGCTGATTCTGGCTTTTGCCCGACGCATGGCGCCCACCCCAGCGATTCGCTCCGGCGTGAGTCTGGCCAATCTCGGCTATGCACTGCCCGGTTCGGTGCTGGCCGTTTCGATCATGCTGGCCTTCAGTTATCTGGACCGACAACTGGTGATCCCGCTCTCCGGCTGGCTGGGTGGCGCTGGCAAACCCTTGCTGCTGGGCAGCCTGTCGGCTCTGGTGCTGGCCTATCTGGTGCGCTTCATTGCGGTGGCCTATGGACCGCTTGAAAACAGCCTGTCGCGGATTCGTCCTTCGCTGCCGGAGGCTGCCCGCAGCCTTGGGGTCAGTGGGCCAAAGTTGTTTTTCAAAGTGTATCTGCCACTGCTGGTGCCGGGTGCCTTGAGCGCGGCATTGCTGGTCTTCGTCGATGTGCTCAAGGAGATGCCCGCCACCTTGCTCATGCGTCCGTTTGGCTGGGATACCCTTGCGGTGCGCATCTTCGAGATGACCAGCGAGGGGGAATGGGCGCGTGCGGCCTTGCCCGCCTTGACGCTGGTGCTGGTCGGGCTGTTGCCCGTGATCGGGTTGATCCGGCGCTCGGCGCGTCAGATTGGTTAGTCACTCCCCATACGGCTACAATGCGCCGCAATCGGTGCGGTCTGTCAGACCGTTCGGCATGCTGTCATTTGCTGCAAACCTCTAGCCACGAGGGGCTGCCTTTGATCTGTCGGTCCGCACCTTCGCCACGCCCGGAAGGAGAAACCCATGGGACAGCGTACCCCACTCTTTGACCTGCACCTCGCGCTTGGCGCGAAGATGGTCGATTTTGGTGGCTGGGACATGCCGTTGCATTACGGATCGCAAGTCGAGGAGCACCATCAGGTGCGCCGCGATTGCGGAGTGTTCGATGTCTCTCACATGCATGTGATCGATGTCATGGGCAGTCAGGCAAAGGCCTGGTTGCGTTACCTGCTGGCCAACGATGTGGAACGGCTGAAAAGTCCGGGACGTGCGTTGTACAGCGCCATGCTCGATACCCGTGGCGGTATCGTCGACGACATGATTGTCTACCTCACCGCCAGCGGTTATCGCCTGGTGGTCAATGCGGCAACCGGTGCCAAGGATCTGGCCTGGATGCAATCGCACCTCACCGGTTTCGATGTGCAACTGGTCGAGCGCACCGGGCTGGCCATGCTGGCAATTCAAGGTCCACGGGCCAGAAGCCGGATTGCCGAGCTGGTGTCCAGCGCGCGGGCCGAAACCATTCATCAGCTCAAGCCTTTTGAAGCCCGGGATGACGGCGACTGGTTCATTGCCCGTACCGGTTATACCGGCGAGGACGGCCTGGAAATCATCCTGCCAGCCGAACAGGCCCCCGGCTTTTTCAACGATCTGGTTGGCGCGGGCATTTCCCCTATCGGTCTGGGGGCGCGAGATACATTGCGTCTTGAGGCCGGCATGAATCTGTATGGCCAGGACATCGACGAAAACGCCTCGCCGCTGGTTTCGAACATGGGCTGGACCATTGCCTGGGAACCGGCAGAGCGTGATTTCATCGGTCGCGATGCACTGGAAAGCGAGCGTGCCGCAGGCGTCGCCTCGAAACTGGTGGGACTGGTGCTCGAAGAGCGCGGCGTGTTGCGGGCGCGTCAGGTCGTGCGTATCGCAGAAATTGGCGAAGGAGAGATCACCAGTGGTAGTTTCTCTCCTACGCTAAGCAAGTCGATTGCCCTGGCACGTGTTCCGATGGCAACTGGCGACCGGGCCGAAGTCGAAATCCGCGGCAAATGGTATCCGGTGCGTGTAGTGCAGCCAGCGTTTGTACGTCATGGCAAAACCCTGATCTAACCTATCTGGCGGGTTTTCCGCTGACTCGATGTAGAGGATGACTAAATGAGCAATATTCCCGCCGAACTGCGTTTCGCCGAAAGCCACGAATGGGCGCGCCTGGAATCCGACGGTACGGTAACTGTGGGTATCTCCGATCATGCTCAGGAAGCGCTGGGCGATGTGGTATTCGTCGAGCTGCCGGAAATGGGCAAGGTTTTCGCCGCCACTGAAGCTGCTGGTGTGGTCGAGTCGGTCAAGGCTGCTTCCGATATCTACTCGCCTGTCTCGGGCGAAGTCATCGCGGTCAACGAAGAATTGGCCGATGCTCCGGAATTGCTGAACAGCACTCCTTACGAAGCCTGGATCTTCAAGCTCCAGCCAGACAATGTCACAGCCGATCTGGCAAAACTGCTGGATGCCGAGGGTTACAGAAACTCCATCGGCGAGTGATCCCGAGGCAAAAAAATGCCGCTCGTTCGAGCGGCATTTTTCATGGGGCCGATTACTGGTTTTCGGCGACCAGATTCTTGGCCAGGATCGCGTTGGCCAGTTCCATGTCCGTTGCATTCAGACCAGGGTTGTCTTTGCGAACCTGCTGGATAGCGGCTTCCAGGAATGGACCACGGATGCCGCCATCGCTGGCGACGAAGCTGCCGGCGTCATCCTGTGCAGCGACGATCAGCTTGTGATCCTTGAAGGTCAGGTAAGTCGAACCGGTGGTGGCACCGGAAGAAATCACATTACGCCAGAAACCGTCGGCCATCGCTGAACCGACCGGAAGTGACAGTAAGGCACATGTGATGACTGCATGTTTGAGGCGCATGGTGTTACTCCGACTGTGGTTGTTCTGAGAGATTGGATAGCCGGAGCGGTAGTTGAGTTCAATTCGGATTCGGCGCCTCGACCTTGAGGATGGCCCCCTCCTGACCAATGACCTTCACCAGACTGCCTGTCGGCGCGTCTGGTCCTGTCACGATCCAGACGGTATCGGCGGCCTTGATCTTGCCTCTTCCATCGACAATTGCGGTCTGGACGGCAAAGGTGCGCCCGATCAGTTCCTGTCCGCGCATGTTCAAGCCTGGTTGATCCGATGGGCGAGCCACGCTGCGCTGCCTGTGCCACCAATAGGCCGCAGTCAGCACCGAAAACAGGGCGAAAAGCAGAAACTGCAAGGCCCACGGCATTTCGGGCATGACGAAGGTCAGGATACCGACCGATGCTGCCGCAATGCCGATCCACAGCAGATAACCGCCCGCACCGAAGACCTCGAAGATCAGCAGCACCGTGCCCAGTCCAAGCCAGTCCCAGGCCGACAGGTTTTGCAGGAAATTCATGGTGCGAGCCTCAGGCTTTTGGGTTGTTGAAGGTGGCTTTGACGATTTCTCCGATACCGCCCACGGCTCCGATGACCTGGCTGGCTTCCAGTGGCATCAGGATAACCTTGCTGTTATTGGCGCTGGCCAGTTTGCCCAGGGTTTCGACGTACTTCTGGGCCACGAAGTAGTTGACGGCCTGCACGTTTCCGCCAGCGATGGCTTCGGATACCACCTGAGTGGCCCGTGCTTCAGCTTCGGCCTGACGCTCCCGTGCCTCAGCCTCCAGAAAGGCCGCTTGACGACTGCCTTCGGCCTCCAGGATCTGTGCTTGCTTCTTGCCTTCTGCGGTAAGAATTGCAGAAGCACGCAAGCCTTCGGCTTCAAGGATCTGCGCCCGCTTGATCCGCTCGGCCTTCATCTGGCCGGACATCGCCGCCATCAGGTCGGCAGGCGGGCTGATGTCCTTGATTTCGATCCGGGTGATCTTGATGCCCCATGGCGCGGTGGCTTCATCGACTGTGCGCAGCAGGCGCTCGTTGATGTTGTCCCGCTGGCTGAGCATTGCATCGAGCTCCATGGAGCCGAGCACGGTACGAATGTTGGTCTGCAGCAGGTTGCGGATGGCATGTTCGAGGTTGTTGACCTCATAGGCGGCCTGGGCCGTGTTGACTACCTGGAAGAAGCAGACGGCATCGATCTGTACGGTGGCGTTGTCGGCGGTGATGACTTCCTGTGGCGGGATATCCAGCACGCTTTCCATGACGTTGATCTTGTGACCGATCCGGTCCATCACGGGTACGATGATGTTGAGGCCGGGCTTGAGGGTGGTTGTATAGCGCCCGAAGCGTTCTACCGTCCACTGGTAGCCCTGTGGCACAACCTTGAAGCCCATGAACACGACGGCTACTGCCAGCCCGACGAATAACAGAACCACACTGCCGATTTGCATGACGTTTCCCTGTGCTTTCTATGTTGAGTTCGTTTTCTAGCGCTGCTCGCTCTGTGGCGTGACCCGCAGCACTTCCTCCAGTGTCGTCAGCCCCGCCGAGACTTTCTGCGCGCCGGACAGGCGCAGGCTGCGCATGCCTTCCTTGAAGGCCTGGCGGCGCATGGCGGTCAGGTCCAGATCGGCGCTGATCAGGGCCTTGACGCTGTCGGACATCAGCATGATCTCATAGACGCCAGCCCGTCCACGGTAACCGGTTTCGCGGCATTCCACGCAGCCGACGGCCTGATGCGCGCCGCTCGGCACCGGAGCCTGCCAAGGGCGGGTCAGGGTTTGCCAGTCGGTTTCGTTGAGGTTGATCGGTGCCTTGCAGTGCGGGCAGAGGGTACGCACCAGACGCTGGGCCATGACCCCGAGGATCGTGGCCTTGAGCAGGTAGTGCGGCACGCCGAGTTCCAGCATGCGGCTGATGGCGCTGGGCGCATCGTTGGTGTGCAGGGTCGAGAGGACCAGGTGCCCGGTCAGCGCCGCCTGAATGGCCATTTCGGCGGTTTCCAGGTCGCGGATCTCGCCTATCATGATGATGTCCGGGTCCTGCCGCATCAAGGCCCGTACACCGCTGGCGAAGGACAGGTCGATATTGTGCTGGACCTGCATCTGGTTGAAGGCCGGCTCGACCATTTCGATGGGGTCTTCGATGGTGCAGAGGTTGACCTCGGACGTCGCCAGCTTCTTGAGCGTGGTGTAGAGCGTGGTGGTCTTGCCCGAACCGGTGGGGCCGGTGACCAGAATGATGCCGTTGGGCTGGCTGGTCATACCTTGCCAGCGGCGCAGGTCATCGCTGGAAAAGCCCAATTGGTCAAAGTCCTTGAGCAGCACATCGGGGTCGAAAATCCGCATTACCATCTTTTCGCCGAACGCAGTGGGCAGGGTCGAGAGGCGCAATTCCACTTCGCCGCCATCCGGCGTCGTAGTCTTGACCCGACCGTCCTGAGGCTTACGCTTTTCCGCGACGTTCATCCGTCCCAGGCTTTTCAGGCGGCTGACCACCGCCATGGTGACCTGTGACGGGAACTGGTAGACGTTATGCAGTACGCCATCGATACGAAAACGCACGGTGCCTTGCTCGCGGCGCGGTTCGATATGGATATCGCTGGCGCGTTGCTGGAACGCGTACTGAAACAGCCAGTCAACGATATTGACGATATGCGCATCGTTGGCGTCGGGCTCCTGATCGCTGGCACCGAGCTTGAGCAACTGCTCGAAGTTGCCCATGTTGCTGGTTTTCAGATCGGTTGCATTGGCACCGCTGACGGATTTCGCCAGCCTGAAGAACTCCACCGTCACGCGCTGGATATCGACCGGATTGGCCACCACACGCTTGATGGTCAGCTTCAGCACATGGGCCAGGTCCTCTTCCCAGGCGCGCACATAAGGCTGCGCGCTGGCGATGGTCACGGATTCGCGATCCACGGCCACAGCGAGGATCTTGTGGCGCTGGGCAAAGGCATAGGACATCAGCGGCATGACGGCCGCGACATTGATTTTCAGCGGATCGATACGCATGTATGGCTGGCCGCATTGCTGGGCGAGCCAACTGGTCAGGGTTTCCAGATCGAGCTTCTTGCCCGGACGCTTGAGGTCATCGAACTGCAGGGACGCAATGAACTCCAGCGGATGGAGCTGGATATTGGCCGCGCTACGGCGCTGGGTAAGGGCTGTTTCTGCATCGTTCTGGCTCAGTACGCCTTGGGCGACCAGATCACGTAGCAGGTCGTTCAGATCGAGCCAGCGATCCTGTGACGATGGGGCGAGGACTGCCATGCGCGCTCCTTGAGGCAATTCATCATCGGACGATGAGCAAGAATAGTCCTCAAGCGTGACAGTGTTGAGCCCTCTATGCGACCGGGAATTACGAATGTCTTCAAGACAATTCAGCCAGCGACTAGTGCGACATGCGGATGAGCGGCTTGCGAGGCGTGGATCTGTTCCAGTTCCACGGAGCAGACATCGATCAGATTGCGCATTTTTTCGCCAATCACCTGAGCCCGATGCCAACTCAGCCCCTCGACTGTCAGGTTGATGGCCAGTAGCCTGTCCTGCCGTGAAGCAATGACGTTCTGCGGTGTCAGGTACTGCATCGCGAACAGATTGAGCACCTGACAGAGCAGAGCCGGTTCGGCTTCGGCCAGCACCTGATAGCGCGCGCAGCAGGAAGCAGTGGCGGGTGACCAGGTGTCCGGGCGAAGTTCCGGTGCTGAAACGGCTTCAAGGTTGGGCATACTGGCCTCTGCTGTATTGAGTGGAGGAATTCTTGCACGCCGAAACGGAAATTTCTGGTCTATGATCAATAGGTTTAGGCTTTTTTGGAATTGTTAATGCGCAATATGGATTTTAAAGGGATTGTTTATGCAAGTTGAGCTGGATGCTTACGACCGCAAGATATTGGCATTGCTGCAGGAGGATGCCTCGCTTTCCAGTGCCCAGGTGGCCGAGAAGGTGGGTTTGTCGCAGTCGCCCTGCTGGCGACGGATACAGCGGCTGAAGGATGAAGGCGTGATACGGCGTCACGTGACACTGCTGGACCGCAAGAAAATCGGCCTCAACACGCAGATCTTTGCCGAGGTCAAACTCAACGCCCATGGGCGCTCGAATTTCACCGAATTCACCGATTCGATCCGTGGCTTCCCTGAAGTGCTGGAGTGCTACGTGCTGATGGGTTCGGTGGATTTCCTGCTGCGCATCGTGACGTCGGATATCGAGGCGTATGAGCGGTTTTTCTTTGAAAAACTGTCGCTGGTGCCGGGGATTCAGGAAGTGAACTCGACCGTGGCGTTATCCGAGATCAAATCCACGACCAGCTTGCCGATTGTGAAGTAGCTGTCACTTGTGGGAGAGGCCTTGGCCGCGACGCCCCAGCTTTCAGGCAACACATTTCAAGCGCCTGAAACTGGCTGTCGCGGCCAAGGCCCCTCCACGGATGTAAGTTAATAACCATCACATACGCAGCAGGACTTTCCAGGCGCGGCTCTGGAATACGGTCAATGCCTGATGGACGCGAGCGTCGAGCACTTCGTCGCTGATGTCCTGATGGGCCAGTTGCTCAAGCTTGTTCAACTCGCCATACAGACGATCCAGTTCCGGCAGGTCCAGTGCGCCACGTGCCCAGTGCAGCCAGGCCTGGATGCGCTCGATACGTGGCAGTTGCTCGGCCAGGTCTTCGGGTTGCTGCTGATAGCGGCCCAGTTGCAGAGCGGTCGCTTCGTCGGCGAGCAGGCGTGGCAGCCAGCTGGCCAACAGCGCAGCGCCCTGACGATTGCCGCGGTTGTTGCGCTCGGCGGTCCAGCTGCGATTCAGCAGCCAGCGCGACGTGTTCAGCGAGAATTCGCCCCAGCGGGTGTCCAGCAGCTCATCGAGAAATTGCTCGTGAGCCGCGCCGCGTACGTCTTCATCTTCTTGACCGGCCTGTACCAGCGGGCGCCAGTCTTCCAGCAGGGCGTCCAGTGCGGTGCGCAGTTGTGCGGTAGAGGCGCGGGGTGCGGCCTGGCCCAGGCTGCTGGTCAGCGAACGCAGTTCGGCCAGCAATTCGACCCATTCCTGCAGCAGGCGCCAGTGGCCGTTGAAGCGATATTGCTCGGCCAGACGCTGGCTGCTGCCCAGCAGATGCCAGGCCAGCGCGGCATAGGCGTCGTCCAGCGGTGTTTCGGCGTCCAGTTTCGGTGCTGGCAGGCTCAGGGAGTAACTGTTGGCATCGAACAGGCGATAGCCGCGCTCGGCCTTGCTGATATCGCAGGGCATCAGCGGCAGGCTGGCGGCCAGTTCGGCAGCCAGTTCCAGAAGTGCGCCAGATTCGCCTTCGCGCAGTTCCAGTTCCAGCTCGCAGATTTCTTCCTTCTGTTTGCCAGCCACGACCTGTCCCAGGTCCAGGGCAGCCTCGATCACGACCTTGGTCTTGCCACGGCCCCAGGAAATTTCCGCCTTTTCACGAATGAAGTCGGTGGTGAACAGTGGCTTGATGGTTTTCTTGTCCAGATCCGCCAGTTGCTCGGGCCAGCAGTCGCCTTCGAGTTTTTTCAGGTCCAGTTTGGCCTTGGGCAGATCCCAGTTGAATTCGTTGCGCTCGGACAGGCCGGCCACGCTCTGGCCACGGGTCTTCATGGTCTGGATGAGGCGGTCGCCGTCGCGACGGATGCGCAGAGCCACCTTGGCCCTGGCCAGATCACGTTCCGGGGTATCGAAATACTGGTTCGACAGCTCGATACGCTCCCAGCCACTTTTGTTGCGCTTCTTCAGCAAGGGGTGCTCGCGCAGTGCAACGAGGGTCTCGCGGCTGACGCGGAGTTTGATTTCTGTTTCTTTTTGCATGGCCGGGAAGTCCAAACGCTGATGCTGATGACGGGAGCACAGCCAATGATTGATGGCTGCTGAGGGCGGCAGTGTACAGGACATGGCCCGTAACGGTTTATTCCGCAGGCGCTATGGCCCTATGATGGTCCGTGTTCCGTCCCGATTACAGGAAGCATACATGCCCTTGCCGTCCATGAAAGATCAGTTCGCCGCATTGATTGCCGTGCCCTCGGTGAGTTGCACTCAACCTTCGCTGGATCAGTCCAACCGTGCGGTGATCGATCTGTTGGCGGGGTGGCTGGGCGATCTGGGGTTTGCCTGCGATATCCAGCAGGTATCGCCGGGCAAGTTCAACCTGCTGGCCACTTATGGCTCGGGCCCCGGCGGACTGGTGCTGGCCGGACACAGCGATACCGTGCCCTTCGATGAGGCATTGTGGAAAACCGATCCGCTGAAACTGACCGAAGTCGATGGTCGTTGGGTCGGACTGGGCAGTTGCGACATGAAAGGTTTTTTCGCGCTGATTATCGAGGCCGTGCGCGGTCTGCTCGATCAACCGTTCAAGCAACCGCTGCTGATTCTTGCCACTTGCGACGAAGAAAGCTCGATGGCTGGAGCGCGGGCCCTGGCCGAGGCCGGTCGGCCGCTGGGGCGTGCAGCGGTGATTGGCGAGCCGACCGGGCTCAGGCCGATTCGCCTGCACAAGGGCGTGATGATGGAGCGTATCGATATTCTCGGGCGCAGCGGCCATTCCTCGGACCCAAGCCTGGGGCACAGCGCGCTGGAAGCCATGCATGACGCCATCGGCGAGCTCAAGAGCCTGCGTCAGCAATGGCAGCGCGAATACCGCAACCCGCAGTTCAGCGTGCCGCAGCCGACCATGAACTTCGGTTGCATTCATGGTGGCGATAACCCGAACCGGATTTGCGGCCAGTGCTCGCTGGAGTTCGACCTGCGCCCATTGCCAGGCATGGACCCCGATGCGCTGCGCGCCGCCATCCGGCAAAAACTGCAACCGCTGGCCGAGCTGCATCAGGTGCAGATCGATTACGCACCCTTGTTCCCGGAGTGTGCGCCGTTCGAGCAGGCAGCGGATGCGGAACTGGTTCGCATTGCGGAGCGTCTGACAGGTCATACGGCGGCAGCAGTAGCATTTGGCACCGAAGCACCTTATCTTCAGCGCCTTGGTTGCGAGACACTGGTTCTGGGCCCGGGCGACATCGCCTGCGCGCATCAGCCGGGTGAGTACCTTGAAATGTCACGTCTGGAGCCTACAGTGCTTCTGTTGCGTCAGTTGATCCAGCATTATTGCCTGAGCCCCCGCTAAGCCGGGCCAGACAGAACCCGATAGAGAAGGAGATTGCGCGTGTTGCCAAGCCTGTTCCGACGATAACCACCACAGCGTTGTGCGTGTTTCTGTCTTTCGTCCATTTTTTTACAGGCTCTTTCGGTTATGCCCGATTACGTTAACTGGCTTCGTCACGCGTCTCCTTATATCAATGCTCACCGCGATTGCACCTTTGTCGTCATGCTGCCCGGCGATGGTGTCGCGCACCCCAATTTCGGCAATATCGTCCACGACCTGGTGCTGCTGCACAGCCTGGGCGTGCGGCTGGTGCTGGTCCATGGTTCGCGTCCGCAGATCGAAAGCCGTCTGGCCCAGCGCGGCCTGACACCGCGTTTCCACCGCGACATGCGCGTGACGGATGCCGAAACGCTGGAGTGCGTGATCGATGCCGTGGGGCAACTGCGCATTTCCATCGAAGCGCGCCTGTCCATGGACATGGCAGCTTCGCCGATGCAGGGCTCGCGCCTGCGGGTGACCAGCGGCAACGTTGTCACGGCCCGCCCTATCGGCGTGCTTGAGGGGGTCGATTATCAGCACACCGGCGAGGTGCGCCGTGTCGACCGCAAAGGTATCAACCGCCTGCTGGACGAGCGTCATATCGTGCTGCTCTCGCCATTGGGCTATTCGCCGACAGGCGAGATCTTCAACCTCGCCTGCGAAGACGTCGCGACCCGTGCGGCCATCGACCTTGCTGCTGACAAACTGCTGTTGTTCGGTGCCGAAACCGGTCTGCTGGATGAGCAGGGGCGCCTGGTGCGTGAGCTGCGTCCTCAGCAAGTGCCTGCGCACCTGCTGCGTCTGGGCAACAACTATCAGGCCGAACTGCTGGACGCTGCCGCCGAAGCCTGTCGCGGCGGTGTGGGCCGCAGCCACATCGTCAGCTATGCCGAAGACGGCGCGCTGCTGAACGAACTGTTCACCCGGGATGGTGGCGGTACGCTGGTTGCGCAAGAGCAGTTCGAGCTGGTGCGTGAGGCGGCCATCGAAGACGTGGGCGGCTTGATGGACCTGATCACGCCGCTGGAGGAGCAGGGGATTCTGGTGCGTCGTTCACGGGAAGTGCTGGAGCGCGAGATTCAGCAGTTCAGCGTGGTCGAGCGCGAAGGCCTGATCATTGCCTGCGCGGCGCTCTACCCGATTGCCGATTCCGAGGCCGGTGAACTGGCGTGTCTGGCGGTCAACCCGGAGTATCGCCACGGCGGTCGCGGAGACGAGCTGCTGGAGCGTATCGAAAACCGTGCCAGGGCCTTGGGCTTGAAGACGCTGTTCGTGCTCACCACCCGCACCGCGCACTGGTTCCGCGAGCGCGGCTTTGAACCGAGCAGCGTCGACCGTCTGCCCAGCGCCCGGGCGTCGCTTTACAACTATCAGCGTAATTCGAAGATCTTCGAGAAGGCGATCTGATTCCTTGCGAATGAACCCGCTTCGGTGTGATGCCGGAGCGGCTTCGTTCGCCAGCGCCTAATACCCCTGCCCACGATCCACTTGCCCCTCCATCGACTCGCCCCGCTCGAACCGGCGAATGTTTTCCAGCAAGCCTGCAAATGCGCTTTCCGGTTGGGTCATGGCGGCGACATGGGGTGTCAGCAGGATTTTCGGATGTTTCCAGAACGGGTGATCGGTGGCGGCTGGTTCCTTTTGCAGCACATCCAGCACGGCGGCGCTGAGTTGGCCGCTGTCCAGCGCGGCCAACAGGTCGTCTTCCACCAGATGCCCGCCGCGACCCATATTGATCAACGCCGCGCCTTTGGGCAGGTGCTTGAAGAGTTCGCGATCAAGAATGCCTTCGGTCTGTTCGGTCAGGGGCAGCACGCACAGCAGAATGTCGCACTGCGCCAGAAAAACGGGCAGTTGTTCGGGACCTGCATGGCATTCGACGCCTTCAATGCGATGTTCACTGCGCGCCCAACCCGACAAGGCAAAGCCGAACCCTTTCAGGCTGGCGAGAATATGCTGCGCCTGCAAGCCGAGCCCCATGACGCCGATGCGCCGTTTATGGGCAGGAATCAGTGGATGAGCCTGCCAGCGGCCTTCGATCTGCTGCTGACGATAGCGCAGCATTTCCCGATGCAGGGTCAGTACGGCGAAGCAGGCGTATTCGCACATGCCGTGGCTGATGCCGGGGTCCAGCAAGCGCACCACCGGCAATGATTTCGGGATACGGCTCAGGTCCAGTTGATCGACACCCGCCGACAGTGCAAACAGAACCTTGAGGTTGGGAAGCACCTGCTCCAGGTCATCGGGGGCCAGCCAGGCGGCCAGGTAGTGGATGTCCTGCGGGTCGCCGATGTCAGGCCATGCGCGCCACTCGATATCGGGAGCGTGCTCGGCGAACAAGGCTCTCCAGCGCTCGCTGCGGGCAGGATCGGCTTTATAGAGCAGAGCGGGCATGGGCATTTCCTGAGCGTGAAAGAGGGCCTTCATCATGCCTCAAGGCTGGAGCAGGATCTGTTGAAAGAGCCTGCGCAAAAGTGCGTTGCAGCCTGTAAACAGAGCGTTGTGCAGCAGATTGCATGGCCAGAAGGAATCTGCCGTTTGCAAGGGTGAAAACAGTGGATCTGGGCATCTGGAGGGGCAAGTTCGGCGTAGATCGTTTCGCTGAACGCTTACCCTGAACAGCATCGCAATCACATGCCGATTGCCCGGCCCACTACAGGTAAAGCCATGAACAGCAAAGTCGACGAAACACCTCATCTGCTCCGTCAGCGCGATCAGTTCGTACCCCGTGGCGTGGTCACTGCTCACCCGTTGGTCATCGATCGTGCGCAGGGTTCCGAATTGTGGGATGTCGATGGCAAGCGCTATCTGGACTTCGTCGGCGGCATCGGAGTGTTGAACATCGGTCACAATCACCCGAATGTCGTCAAGGCCGTGCAGGGACAGCTGGAAAAGGTCACCCATGCCTGCTTTCAGGTGGTTGCCTATCAGCCCTATCTGGATTTGGCCAAGCGCTTGAGTAATCTGGTGGCCGGTGACAGCGGTATCGACCACAAGGCGGTGTTTTTCACCTCCGGTGCCGAAGCGGTCGAGAACGCGGTGAAGATTGCCCGCGCTCATACCAATCGTCCGGCGATCATTTCGTTTCGTGGCGGCTTTCACGGTCGTACCTTGCTGGGCACGACCCTGACCGGCATGAGCCAGCCTTACAAGCAGAATTTCGGGCCGCTGGCTCCGGAAGTTTTCCACACCCCTTATCCCAACGAATACCGTGGCGTTACCGGTGAAATGGCCCTGGCCGCGCTGCATGAACTGCTGGCCACGCAAGTTGCGCCGGATCGTGTGGCGGCCATCATCATCGAGCCTGTGCAAGGCGATGGCGGTTTTCTGGCCGCACCCGTGGAGTTCCTCAAAGCGCTGCGGGCCTTGACCGAACAGCATGGCATTGTCCTGATTCTCGATGAAATCCAGACCGGCTTTGGTCGGACTGGCACATGGTTCGGTTTCCAGCACGCGGACATTCAGCCGGATCTGGTTACTGTTGCCAAAAGCCTGGCTGGCGGTCTGCCGCTGTCGGGTGTTGTCGGGCGTGCCGGGATCATGGATGCACCGCTTCCGGGCGGGCTGGGTGGCACATATGGTGGCAATGCTCTGGCCTGCGCCGCAGCCCTGGCGGTCCTCGATACCTATGAACAGGAAAAGCTGCCGGAGCGCGGTGAGCAACTGGGCCAATACCTGCGTGCCGGCTTGCTCAGGCTTCAGTCACGCTATTCCTGCATCGGGGACGTTCGTGGCCCCGGTTTCATGCTGGCGATGGAGATCGTCAAGGACGATGCTGCGCGTAGCCCGGATGCGGACCTCAATCAGCGACTGATCGACCAGGCCCGTATCGGCGGCCTGCTGGTGATCAAATGCGGTGTCTATCGCAACGTGCTGCGCTTCCTGGCACCTCTGGTAACGACCGAAGAACAGATCGACGAAGCCCTGACCATCCTCGACGGGGCCTTGGCACGAGTATTGAAGTCTTAGTCGTCGCTCAAGCCCGGCCACGCAGTGTGAACAACTGCGTGGCCGTGGGTACTGAATGTTTAATGGAGGCTTGACCTGTCATGGCGCTGACTGATTACCGGGCACTGTTGATCGACTGCGATGAAGTTCTGGTGGACCGCGATTCCGGTGTCTGGGCGGCGTTGCAGCCATTGCTGGAACACAGCACGGACAAGCCCGGCAGGGAACAGGTGCTGGCGGCATTTGCAGAGGCCGTAAGTGCGCTGTATCCGCGCTTCGGCGAACTGGGTTTCAGTGGTCTGCTGTGTTTTGCCCATCTACAACTGGCCGAGCGTTTCGGTGCAAGGGTCACATGGGAAGAAGGCATGGCTTTCGCGCGTTCGGTGGATACCTGGACGCTGTTCGAGGATGCGCCGGGTGCCATGCTGTACCTGCGCAAGTTTTACCGGCTGCTGGTCTATGCCGACCGCGACGCTCAGGATCGCAATGCCCTGTGCGAACGTCTCGGGCTGGACCCCGACAGCCTGTTGTCGCTGACCACGCACCCGCTGGACGATACAACCTGGCTGGCCGAAATGGATCTGCATCCGAATGAAACCCTGCTGGTGTCCCGACCACCTGCAGCGGCGCTGGGCAATGGTGGCCTGTGCCTGATCCGCCGTGATCGGGCCGAACATCGTCAGCCTTGCCCGGCCGATCTGTGTATCAACAGCATGGCCGATCTGGTGGCGCAGCATCAGTTGTCTTTAAGGCGCTGATTTTGCTAGAAGAGAGCTTTGGTGAACGGCAATGAAGAGGTAGCTGATGGAAGGCCTGGTCAAACTGGATCGCATTGATATCAATATCCTGGTCGAGCTTCAGAAAGACGGTCGCATGACCAACGTCAGCCTCGCAGATGCCGTAGGCCTGTCGGCCAGTCCTTGCCTGCAACGGGTCAAGCGTCTGGAGGCGGCCGGTTATATCTCCAGCTACAAGGCTCACCTGAACCTCGCGAAGATCACCGAATCGGTCACGGTATTCACCGAAATCTCCCTCAGCGACCACAAGCGCGAAGACTTTGCCAAGTTCGAGGCAAATATCCGGCACGTGGACGAAGTGCTCGAATGCCATCTCATCAGTGGCGGCTACGACTATCTGGTGCGCTTCATGACCCGCAGCATCCAGCACTATCAGGAGGTGATCGAGGAGCTGCTGGACAAGAACATCGGCATCTCCAAGTACTTCAGCTACATCGTCATCAAGTCGCCAGTCATGAAGGACGGCGTGCCTTTACGCAAGCTTTTGCGTCATTGATGGCCAAAGGCCAATAACGAGTTGCGCAAAGCCTCCGATTTGACACATTCTGTTGCGTGTCATCTAGTCGTCCTATGACTTGGCCGGGCTTTTGCTGGGCCATGATGCTTGCCGTGTGCTATCTGGTCTCTAATAAGGAAGTGTTTGATGCCTTCAGCTCCTCGTTTTCTTGAGCATTACCGCAAGGCCGATCGCATCATGCTTGGTCTGATCTGGCTGCTGTTTGTGTATTCGATCGGGTTGGCGTTCTGGCACGACACTTTTGCCCAGGCACTGCTGGTAGGTGGTGGCACCGCCTTGGTGCTGACTGCACTGTATCGGGCCATCGGCGGTAGCCGATTGATGCGTTGCTGCTTTGGTGTAGGGCTGATGCTCATGGCGGCACTGCATATCAATCAGGCTCAGGGAGTGGTGGAAATCCACTTCGGCATCTTTGTATTCCTGGCCGTACTGACCTTCTATCGCGACTGGCTGCCGATTCTGGTTGCAGCGGCCGTGATTGCCGTGCATCACGTTGTGTTCCACGCCCTGCAACACTCGGGTTTCCCGGTGTATGTCATGCACCATGCCGGTGGCTGGGGCATGGTGATGGTGCATGCGGTCTATGTGGTGGTAGAGACTGCGATCCTCATGTACCTCGCTGTCCAGAACCAGGCCGAGGCCGTCGAGAATCAGGACATGCTCGACAAAATGCTCGCCACGGCCTCGCAGCTCACCACCGATGCGCGGGTTGATGAGCGGGCAGGCAAGCATGTTTCCCTGACCCAGCGTTTCGAGAGCTTTCTGGCGCAGATCACCGGGCTGGTCGATGGTGTGGTACGCGACACCCGCGGCCTTGGCGAACTGGGCCATGACCTGGCCAGAGCCAGTGGCACGCTGGAAACCGGTGCCCGCCATCAGTTGAATGAAATTTCCCGCATGACCGACGCCATGCAGCGCATGGGCGATGCGATGAACGACATTTCCGGGCATGTGGCGCAAGCCGTACAGCGTGCCGGCGATGCCAGCGAACAGGTTGCCCACGGACGTGAAAGCGTCGACCGGGCGCAGAGTGAAATCACCCTGCTGGCCGAGCGCATCAATACCACCGATGAAACCGTGCAGGCGCTTGCCGAGCAGTCGGAGCAGATCGGCAAGGTGCTGGACGTGATCGGCAGCATCGCCGAGCAGACCAACCTGCTGGCGCTCAACGCCGCCATCGAGGCCGCCCGGGCGGGCGAGCAGGGTCGCGGCTTTGCCGTGGTGGCCGATGAAGTGCGCAATCTGGCTCAGCGCACGGCTTCGTCCACTCGGGAGATCCAGGGCGTCATCCACGGCCTGCAACAAGGCAGCCGTGAGGCTGCGGCGGCCATGCTCGACAGCCGCGAAGGCGTCGGGCGCTGCGTCGAGAACAGCCAGCGTGCCTCCGAATCGCTGCGTGCTGTGGGTGCCGGGATTGGCCAGATCACCCAGCTCAATGGTCTGATCGCTACCACCACCGACGAACAGTCCACCGCAAGCCGCGAAATCGCCGAGCAACTGCGCTCGGTGCAAGGCATCGCCGAAGACACCGCTGCCAATATCGACGTGCTGGCGCAGAGCAGTCAGCGCCTGCCACCGCTGGCCATGCGGCTTGAGGCGCTGGGCAAGACCTTCAACCGATAGGTTTCACGCGAAGACCAGTCCCGATGACAGCAGCAGTTCCTGGGTATAGGGCTGCTGCGGCCTGGCGAAGATCTCCCGTGAAGGGCCTTGCTCGACCACCTTGCCGTCCTTGATGACGATCAGGTCATGCGCCAGTGCATGAACCACTGCCAGATCATGGCTGATGAACAGGTAAGTCAGACCGTGGCGAATCTGCAGGTCGCGCAGCAAGGCGACGATCTGTTTCTGCACCGTGCGGTCCAGTGCCGAGGTGGGTTCGTCCAGCAGAATCAGCTCCGGCTCAAGCACCAGCGCCCGGGCAATCGAGATGCGCTGGCGCTGACCGCCGGAGAATTCATGGGGATAACGATGGCGGGTGGCCGGGTCGAGCCCGACTTCCTGCAGAACCCGGATGACCGCCTGCTCGCGCTCCTCGGCAGTGCCGATCCTGTGGGTGACCAGTCCCTCGGCAATGATCTGTTGCACGGTCATGCGTGGGCTGAGGCTGCCGAACGGATCTTGAAAGACCACTTGCAGCTGGCGCCGCAAGGGGCGCATCAGGTGCTGACTATGCAGGCTCAGTTCCTTGGTGCCGAAGCGGATGCTGCCTTCGGAATCGACCAGGCGCAGGATCGCCTGGCCCAGGGTCGATTTGCCCGAACCGGACTCGCCGACGATGCCCAGCGTCTTGCCCTTGAGCAGTTCAAAACTCACCCCGTCCACGGCCTTGATGTAACGAGGGTCGCGTTTGAACCAGCCTTTGCTCAAAGGGAACCAGACTTTCAGCTCCTGTACCGACAGCAGGGTGTTCCGATGGCTGGAAGGCACCGGCTCGCCGTCAGGCTCGGCGTTGATCAACAGGCGACTGTAAGGGTGCTGCGGGTGGTCGAAAAGGGTCTGGCAGTCAGCCTGCTCGACGATCTGTCCTTCACGCATCACACAGACCCGCTGGGCTATGCGGCGGACCAGATTGAGGTCGTGGCTGATGAGCAGCAATGACATGCCCAGGCGCTGTTGCAGGGACTTGAGCAGTTCGAGGATCTTCACTTGCACCGTCACATCCAGCGCCGTGGTGGGTTCATCGGCAATCAGCAGGTCAGGCTCGTTGGCCAGCGCCATGGCGATCATGATGCGCTGCCGCTGACCGCCGGAAAGCTGATGAGGGTAAGCCTTGAGCCGCGCGAGCGGGTCACGGATGCCCACCAGGTCCAGCAGTTCAAGCGTCCGGTCCCGGGCGGCCTTGCCCTTGAGGCCCTTGTGGGTGATCAGGATTTCGCCAATCTGTTTCTCGACCGTATGCAGCGGGTTCAACGAGCTCATGGGCTCTTGAAAGATCATCGCCACCCGGTTGCCGCGCAGGCTGCGCAACTGCTTGTCGCTGGCACTCACCAGGTCCACGCCGTTGTAGCGGATCGAGCCCTGGGTGCTGACGGTCTTTGCCGGCAGCAGGCGCAGGATCGAGTGGGCCGTGACGGATTTGCCCGAGCCTGATTCACCCACCAGCGCCAGGCATTCGCCGCGTCGGATGTCGAGGCTGACACCATGCACCACTTCGTGGCCGTTGAAGGCGACGCGCAGGTCGCGTATTTCAATCAGGGTCTCTTGCATGTCAGCTCCGGGGATCGAAAGCGTCGCGGCAGGCTTCGCCGATGAACACCAACAGGGAAAGAATCAGCGCCAGTACCACAAAGGCGGTCAGCCCCAGCCAGGGGGCCTGCAGATTGCGCTTGGCCTCACCGATCAGTTCACCCAGCGAGGCGCTGCCGGCGGGCATGCCGAAGCCGAGAAAATCCAGCGCGGTCAGGGTGGCGATGGCACCCGTGACGATGAAGGGCAGATAGGTCAGGGTGCTGGTCATGGCGTTAGGCAGGATGTGCCGCCACATCAGCGCAGTATCGGTCAGACCCAGGGCACGTGCCGCCTTGACGTATTCCAGGCTGCGGCCGCGCAGGAATTCGGCCCGTACCACATCCACCAGCGCCAACCAGGAAAACAACGCCATGATGCCCAGCAACCACCAGAAATTCGGTGAAACGAAGCCGGACAGAATGATCAGCAGATACAGCACCGGCAAACCGGACCAGATTTCCTGAATCCGCTGGCCGATCAGGTCGGTCATGCCGCCGTAGTAACCCTGGATCGCGCCGGCACAGACCCCGATCACGGTACTGATCGCAGTCAGCAGCAGGGCGAAGAGGATGGAAATCCGCGCACCGAACAGCACCCGCGCCAGCACATCCCGGGCCTGCTCGTCGGTGCCCAGCCAGTTGTGGCTGCCTGGCGGGCTGGGCGATGGGACTTGCAGGTCGTAGTTGATGGTGTCGTAGCTGAAAGGGATCGGCGCAAACAGCATCCAGCCGTTTTTGGCGGCGATCAGTTGGCGTACGTAGTCACTGGAGTAATCCGGCTCAAAGGGCAGTTCGCCACCGAAATCGGTTTCCATGTAGGTGTGCAGGGCAGGGTAATACAGCGTGCCTTCGTAGCTCAGCACCAGTGGCTTGTCGTTGGCGATCAGCTCGCCACACAGACAGACCAGCATCAGCGCGAGGAAGATCCACAGCGACCACCAACCCCGCCGGTTGGCCTTGAACAGCGCCATGCGCCGTTTGCTCTGGGGAGAAAACTCGAACATCAGGCGCTCCTCGCGGAAAAGTCGATGCGCGGGTCGACCAGCGTGTAGCACAGGTCGCCCACCAGTTTGATCAGCAGGCCGAACAGCGTGAACAGAAACAGCGTGCCGAACACCACCGGATAGTCCCGTGACACCGCCGCCTCGTAGCTCATGCGCCCCAGCCCGTCGAGGCCGAAGATGGTTTCGATCAGCAGGGAGCCGGCGAAAAACACCTCGATCAAGGCCTGCGGAATTCCGGCGACCACCAGCAGCATGGCGTTGCGGAACACATGGCCATACAGAACCCGGTGCTCCGTGAGACCCTTGGCTCGTGCCGTGACCACATACTGGCGGCTGATCTCGTTGAGAAAGCTGTTCTTGGTGAGGATGGTCAGCGTGGCAAAACCGCCGATCACCAGAGCACTGACCGGCAGCACCAGATGCCAGAGGTAGTCCTTGACCTTGCCCCAGGTACTGAGGCTGTCGAAGTTGTCCGAGAGCAGGCCTTGCGCCGGAAACCAACTGAGGTAGCTGCCCCCGGCAAAAACCACGATCAGCAGAATGGCGAACAGAAACGCGGGCGTGGCATAGCCGATGATGACCAGCGTGCTGCTCCAGACATCGAATGCACTGCCATGCCGCACGGCCTTGCGGATGCCCAGCGGTATTGATATCAGATAGGTGATCAGCGTTGCCCACAGGCCGAGGGACAGCGACACCGGCAGTTTCTGGGCAATCAGTTCCGTCACTTCGGCACCACGAAAGAAGCTGGTGCCGAAATCCAGCTGTGCATAATTCTTGAGCATCAGCCACAGACGTTCGTGCATGGGCTTGTCGAAGCCGTAATGCTCTTTGATCGCCTCGATCAGTGCCGGGTCCAGCCCGCGAGTGCTGCGGCTTGCCGTGCCGGAGGCCGCCACTTCGCCGCCGCCACCGCCGACCCCGTTGGGACTGAAGCCCTGAATGCGGGCGATGGCCTGTTCGACCGGGCCGCCGGGGGCCGCCTGTACGATCAGGAAGTTCACAATCAGGATGGCCAGCAGCGTGGGGATGATCAGCAGCAGGCGTCGAATCATATAAGCCAGCATGTTACGGCTCCTTCGCGGCGGTGGTCTTGCCTGTCAGGGCCGAAGCCTGGGCATTGGTCAGTGCTGTCGGGCTGATCTGCCACCAGGTTTCCAGGCCAATGTCGTAGACGGGCTCGATCTCGGGCCGGCCAAAACGATTGGCGAACACCAGCGGCGTTCCCTTGGAGTAGTAGTTGGGAATCATGTAGTAGCCCCATTGCAGGACCCGATCCAGGGCGCGGGCATAAAGCACCATGTCCTGACGACTGTTGGCGGCGACCAGGCCGTCGATCAACCTGTCCACAGCGGGGTTGCGCAAGACCATGGCGTTGGAACTGCCCACTTGTGTGGCGCTTTGCGAGCCAAACAGGTTGTACAGTTCACGGCCCGGGGAAATCAGCGGATTGCCGTTTTTCGGCAGGCTGACCACGATCATGTCGTAGTCCCGGGCGTTGAGCCGGTTGATGTACTGCGCCGAATCGATGCGCATGAAATTCAGGGTGATGCCGATCTGCGCCAGCGTGCGTTTGAACGGCAATATCAACCGGTCGAAGCCGCCCTGGCCGTCGAGAAAACTGAAGGTCAGCGGTTCGCCCGCTGCGTTGACCAGCTTGTTGTTGCGCGGATGCCAGCCCGCCTCGGCCAGCAGCTTCAGGGCCTGTAGCTGCTTGTCGCGGATATAGCCGCTGCCGTCGGTGCTGGGCGGCTGGTAGACCTGCGTGAATACCTCATCCGGGACCTGGCCGCGCAGGGGCTCGAGAATCTTCAGTTCGGCTGCGTCCGGCAATTGCGTGGCGGCCATCTCGCTCTTGGGGAAGTAGCTCTGTTCCCGCACGTAGAAACTGCGCATGACCCGACGATTCAGCCACTCGAAGTCCCACAGCAGCGATAACGCCTCGCGCACCCGTCGATCCTGAAAGACGGGGTTGTCCAGATTGAAGACAAAGCCCTGTGCCGAAACGGGGCGTTGCCGGGCCAGAATGTGTTTTTGCAGACGTCCGTCGTCGATGGCCGGGCCGCTGTAGCCGACGGTGTAGCCCGCCGATGAGAACTCCCGGTTGTAGTCGAAGGCTCCGGCCTGCAGCAGTTGCCGGGCGATTTCCGTGTCGCCGTAGAAATTCACGGTCAGGGTGTCGAAGTTATACAGCCCGCGGCTGACCGGCAGGTCTTTGGCCCACCAGTCCTTGACCCGTTCAAAGACCACACTGCGTCCGGCGTCGACTTTCGCGACCCGGTAAGGCCCGTTGCCCAGCGGTGCCTCGAAACCTCCGCCGTTGGCAAAGTCCCTGTTCTTCCACCAGTGTTCGGGAAGGATGCGCATGCTGGCGATATCCAGGGCCAGCAGGCGGTTGAGGTTGTTCTTGAAGTCGAAGCGAATCTGTAGCGGTCCTTCCATGACCACATCCTTGACGTCCGCATACATGGGCCGGTAGCTGAAGCTGGCCTTGGTGGTCATCAACTCAAAGGTGTAGCGCACATCATTGGCGGTAACGGGTGTGCCGTCTTCGAAGCGCGCCTTGGGGTTGATGAAGAAACGAATCCAGAGGCCGTTGGGGTCCATTTCCATTTTTTCCGCGATCAGGCCGTACACCGTGTAGGGCTCATCCAGTGAGCGATAGGCCAGCGGGGAATAGACCCAGGTGTCGAGTTGAACCACGTTGATGCCTTGATCGACATACGGGTTCAGGTAATTGAACTGGCCGATTTCTTCGGCCGAGCGTGTCAGCGAGCCGCCCTTGGGGGCGTCCGGGTTGACGTAAGCGAAGTGCTGAAAGCCCGCAGGATATTTCGGGGCTTCGCCATAGACCGTCAAGGCGTGGGTCGGCGCGGCCAGCAGTGCCTGCCCATAACCGTACAGAGCAACGCCCAGCAGCAGGCGCCTTAGAAAACGGGAGGTACGCAACATGATGGGGCTGTCCTTGTACGCACTGAATACTCATGCACTGCGAAAAAAACCTCCGACCGGGGAAGGTGGATGAAACCTGTAGGGCCGGAGGGGCGAAGCGCAACTCAAGGCGTGGCTCACGGAGCGGGTATGAGCCACGCCACCACCTCAGAAGTGATAGGTCATGCGGGCGAACAGCGTGCGGCCCAGCGGATCGGCATAGCGCGGGTCGTAGCCGGACTGAAAGTTGTAGGCCTGATTGGAGAACGGCGGATCGCGGTCGAACAGGTTGCGGACCCCGGCGTCCACATCCAGCACCTTGTCGAAGGTATGCCCGACCGAAAGGTCCCAGAGCGTATACGACGCCACCCGGGCGTTGGTGGTGCGGTCATAGTCGTTGTAACCGCTGGTGAAGCGGTTGGTGAGGGACGCGCGGCTGTTGCCCAGCGACCATGTACCGGTCAGGACATGTTTCCAGCGCGAGATCACGCCATCGCCCTGGAAGTCTCCGACCTTGTCGGTGTAAGGGCCGTCGATGATGTTCTGGTAGTCGTAGCGGGTCACATAGGTGCCGGTCATGCCCAGGCCGAACTGGCCGTACGGCGTGTTCGGGAAGCGATAGTCCAGGGTGACGTCCACACCATTGGTCTTGACGATGCCCAGGTTCGCGTTGCCGGTCACGATATTGGCGATCGAACCATCCGGGTTGCGGATGAAGCGGTCGGCGTAGGTGGTGGGGTCGTCGAAGACGGTCGATTCAGGGAACGACTGAATCTGGTTGGAGATGTGAATCCACCAGAAATCCAGGCCCATGGAAAGGTTGCTGACCGGCTGGTAGACGAAGCCCAGTGTCACGTTGCGGGCTTTTTCGGGAGCCAGCTCGGTATTGCCGCCACTGTTGTTGAGAAACTGCTGATTGCAATCGCGTCCGGCATTACCGCCAGGCTGTACGGTGCCGCCTGCGCACAGGGTCGGGTCGTTGTAGTAACCCTGGGTGAAGCTCAGGCTGCGCGGCGCATAAAGCTCATACAGAGAAGGCGCGCGGAAGCCCTCGCTGTAGGCACCTCTGACCACCAGTTGCTTGAACGGCTGGAAGCGGAATGAGTATTTGGGGTTGGTCGTGCTACCGAAGTCGCTGTATTTGTCGTGACGAATGGCAGCGCTCAGTTCCAGGCTGTCGAGGACCGGAACGTTCAATTCGGCGTATTGGGCCTTTACGCTGCGGTCGCCCGACACACTGCCGGCCGCGTCGGCCCCCAGGCTGCTGACGTCATTGACGAAGGCTTCGTACTCCTGATGCATTTTCTCCTTGCGGTATTCGCCGCCCAGCGCCAGGCCGGCCGGTCCGGCACCAAACCAGTCACCGATTTCCCGGCTGATGCGAGCATCGATACCGACCACACGGCCCACGGCGCTTGAGTACTGGCCATGGTATTCGTTGGCATCGATCAATGCCTGGCCTGCCGCGGTCTGCGGACCGAACGGGTTGATGATGCCGTTGGCCAGACCGGCGATCATGGCCGCATCGCTGATATAGCCGTTGGTGAGTGAGGAAATGACTTTGTTCTGGTTGTATGACGCGCCGACGTTGTAGTCCCAGCCGCTGACCATGCCATCGAAGCTCAGCAGAAAGCGCTGGCTGGTGTTCTGGTCGCTGGAACCCCGTGGCCCGGCTGCGGTTTCCCGCCATGCGGTATCGATGGGCTGTGTCGGGTCGAGCACGAAACTGGTCGGCAAGGGCGTGATGCCGTTGCCGGGGTAGTAGGGCGACGAAGCGTCCAGCGAGAGGCCGGTCAGGGGCGCTGGACCGATGTCGGTGTGGTTATTGTTGCGAGCCCAGAAGTATTCCAGGTTGACGTTGTGGTCGTCCGCCAGCTTGCCGGTGGCCTTGCCGAAAAAGGAAGTCTTCTCGGTCTGCGGAATCAGGTCGATGTATTCGCGGGTGCTGAAACGGCAGATGCCGTTGCTGGCGATCAGGCTGGGCCCGTTGCAGTTGCCGCCGGCCAGCGGATTGGTGCCATTGTTGCCCTGGTAGTAGTTGCCGGGGAAGGCGGTCCCTGAGGTCTGGTTAAGACCGCGTCCCGGCACATAATCCCTGGCGAATGAGCGGTCGTTGGCATCCAGGTTCTGCTGCTTGTTGTAGTTGAAGACGCCCATGACATTGAAGCGGTCTTCTTCAAGGTCACCGAAGCCCCAGCTGGCGCTCATGTCCTTGGTGGCTCCGCCGCCACTGTTGGTGGGGGTTTCGCCGCCCAGGCTCAAGGTGCCGTCGGTCATGGACTTCTTGGTGATGAAGTTGATGACCCCGCCGATGGCATCAGTGCCGTACAGCGCAGAGGCGCCGTCACGCAGCACTTCCACCCGGTCGATGGCAGCAAACGGGATCATGTTCAGGTCGATGGCGCTGCCGTTGGGCGTGCCGACACCCGACAGGGCGTTGTTCGCCAGACGGCGTCCGTTGAGCAAAACCAGCGTCTTGTTGGCGCCAATCCCGCGCATGTCGGCGTAGGACGCCCCGCCCGTTCCGGCACCGACCGAGCCGGCACTGTTGTTGATCGACTGGCTGCCGGTGATGCGCTGGACCATTTCCTGAGTGGTGGTCACACCCTGTTTCTTCAGGTCATCGGCGCGCAGGATGGTGATGGGCACGGCTGTCTCGGCATCGACCCTGCGGATCGCCGAACCTGTGACTTCGACACGCTGCAACTGGGTCGTGGCGGGCACGACGGCGGCGCTGGAGGAGACGCTTGTACTGCTTGTGTCCGCATCGACGGCATCGGCCGCCTGAGCACCGCTCATGCCCATGGCCAGTGCGCAGAGCAGCGCACGTGGATGGCGCCGCACCGCAATGGCGAGGGGGTTGAGGGTGCAACCGGGAAGATTCATCAGCATGGTAATTTCCGACTTATTCCAGACGTTATTGAAATGGCCTTGTGAGCCCTCTTTTCCCGATGCGGTTGTGCCCATCAGGAGTTTCACTTCTTCCTTTCCGGCAAGCCGTTCCCCTCCAGGGGCTTTGCGGCCCACGGACGAACGTGCTCACGGGAGTGCGGTCAACAGGCTTCGCGCGGCGAAGCCCTCATGTCATTTCGAGGTCATGACGGATATCTTCGTAATGCCCGATCGCTCGATCGAGGCCATGGCCTTGGCCACCTGGCCATAGTTCACGGCCGTATCGGCCTGCAACTGGACGCGGATTTCCGGGTCTTTGGCCTTCTCGTCCTGCAGGCTTCTTTCCAGCAGTTCGGGGGCAATTTCAGATTTGGCCAGATAGAACTTGCCGTCCTGATCGACGCTGACCACCACCGGGTCTTTCTTTTCGGCAGGTGCCACCGAGTCGGTCTTGGGCAGGTTGACCTTGATCGCATTGGTCATCAGCGGTGTGGTGACGATAAACACCACCAGCAGCACGAGCATCACATCCACCAATGGCGTGACGTTCATTTCGCTGAGTACTTCATCGCTGTCCTGGTTGGAAAAGGCCATTAGCTTGCCTCCCGAACGGAGTGGTTGTGGCGGGTGGCGATGGGTTGGCGTGTGACGGCGAAGGCGCTGCGCTGAGCGAGCGAATCGAAGTCATGGGCGAAGTCGTCCATGTCGGCCACGGCCAGCTTCAGGCGGCGCAGGAAGAAGTTGTAGATCAGCACCGCTGGCACCGCGACGGCGATCCCGACCCCGGTGGCAACCAGCGCATGGCCGATGGGACCTGCCACCGCTTCCAGGCTGGCCGAACCCGTGAGGCCGATGCTTTGCAGTGCCTCCATGATGCCCCAGACCGTACCGAACAGGCCGATGAAAGGTGCGGTGCTACCGATACTGGCCAGAATGGCCTGACCGTTTTCCAGTGCCCGGCGTTCTTTCTGGATCTGTTGGCGCAGATTGCGTTCCAGGCGGTCGGAACGGTTGATGGTGTGGGCCAGTTGCTGGGTGGTACGAGGTGCGTCTTCGACCGCCATCGCTTCAAAGCCGCTGTTGGCGATACGGGCCAGTGCGCCAGGATACTGGGAAGCGTATTCGGCCGCCGTCAGCAGGTCCGGGGCACTCCAGAAAGCCTGGGTGAACTGTTTGTTCTGGGATTTCTGCCTCATGTACTGCGCCGACTTGATCAGCAACAGAGCCCAGCTCAATACGGAAAACAGAATGAGTGCCCAGAGCACGGCCGGGACAATCATGGAAGAAAGCGATGCGTTCATGGTTTACACCTCACCAGCTTGAATAAAGTTGTCGGTTGTTATCCGCCGGATCATTCCGGAAGCTTGAAGTCGATGGTCTGTGTCGCGAAGCCTTCGATAGGCGTGTCACCACGTTTGGCCGGGATGAACTTCCAGTTGCGCACGGCTTCCACGGCGGCTTCGTCCAGGACCGGTTTGCCGCTGGATTGGGTCACCTCGACACTGCCGGCCCGGCCATTGGCCAGAACCTTGATGCGCAGAATCACGCGCCCTTCCCAACTGCGTCGCAACGCCAGGCCCGGGTACTCGGGCGGCGGATTGCCAAGGCTGGCGAGCCCTGAAACGGCTGCACTTTCCTTGACCGGCGCCGCAGGTGCTGGAGGAGCGGGCGAAGGTGTCGGCGGTGCCGGGGTACTCGGGGCACTGGGCGCAGGCGGTGTCTGCGGCGCGGGTGGCCTTGGCTTTTGTATGGGCTCCGGTTTCTTGACCGGCTTGGGTTTTTCGACTTTCGGCTTTTCCACCGGTTTGGGCGGTGGCTTGATCGCGTCCGGGTCCTCAACCGGTTTCTCGGGCTCGGGTTCAGGGGGCGGAGGTGGCGGCGCAGGTGGAGGTGGCTCCGGAGGCGGCGCTTGCGGTGTCGGTGGTGTCGGGCTGGTCAGCTCGATCGTCATTTCCGGAACCTGGGGCGCAACTTCCGGAAGCTCGGCTTTGGCAGTCTGCATGTACCACCAGACCGCACCGTGAATAAGTACCGAAGCGGCAATCAACAAGAAAGCCTGCGGCTTATTCAAACTGCCAGGTCGTGAGGTATTGGCTGTAAACGGAATACTCTGCCATGCCGTGGGAACTTCACCGGGCAATGGATCAGGGACCGATTTCAGGGTTGCCGCATCATTCATTAAAGCTCCCTCGGAATAGTTGAAGGGCAATAAAAGTCCGTTCAAACATTTCGTGAATGTTCAAATACTGGAGGGCTGCACATTTAACAGGCGCACGGTTCCGTGGAGCTGCAAGTCAGACTCAATCGGATAAAAACGGTTTACGGATTATGAAGATGGCATTGAGCGTCCTTTTTCTTATCGCGTACCTGAAGGTAGCGAGGGTTCCTGAAGGCTAGTTAGCAACCGTTATGCCAGAAACTTTCAGGAAGTGGTCTGTAATGGCTGAAATAGAGCGGATGTCGCATTCATGTAATTTTTTATCGAATCCTCGGAAAATCTGAGTTGTGCCCACTGTTTATCAAGGGGTGAGCTCATCAAGTTGAGGGCGAAAGAATACCCTCTGTTTTTTCAGACGATATCAAAAAGACACCAGTTAAAATCCGGCTGACGGCATGCACCAATGTTGTATGAGTCGAGTCAAGTTGGTGCAGTTAATAATCAAGGGCTCACAGAAAATTCTCCCTGGTTAAAGATGAAGTGTTTTTAAAATCTTTATAAAAAGCAGGCAAAGTCCGAGCGCCCACTCTGAAAGAGTGGTGGCTATTTGGAACTAAATGATGGATTGTCGGACGAAATCCACTTTAATCTAGTTGAGTAATTATTCTCGTCTGAACCTGCCGATAGAACGCTGATAAAAGAAAGTGCATGAGTCGGAAAATACAAAACGGGAACGTGAATACTCACGTTCTCGGTGCACTAGTGATTCAGGAAAAAGACAGGTCGCTCAGGGCGACAGAAGGTCCATGCAAGGACGGGCTCGGTGGCGGGGCGAGCGGCGGGGTAGAAAAGACAGCGAGCGCTTATGGGGCACGAATGGATCTCCTTATCTGAAGAGACACGACTTTTGATCGGGTCTTTGCACTGTTTATGGACGCTGTGGCATCCGGTGACTGCACCGTGGTGCGCGATGAGCGCTTTCCCTGCAGTAAAACCAGTGATTTTCTGGTACGAGTGTTCCACTAGGAAGAAATGTGCCAACTTGTGTCTTTTTGTAACGGCGGACATACAGATCGTCGCGCAGGGGATGCCAGAGGATCATCCACGAGGCAGACGACGGAACCCGAAAGACCCTGAGGACACTCAGCAGCACCTAAACGTGCACGGAGCGCTCTGAAATGGTCAACTGGTTCGCAGGTATGCTGGGCAATATCAGTGTCAGATCGAAATTGATCCTGGGGTTTGTCAGCGTTCTGCTGTTGACGACCCTGATCGCTGCTTTCAGTTGGGTGGAAATCAATATCCTGCGCGAGCGGGGCGAGAAGCTGGCGTCCATTTCTCAGCTCAATGAAATGGTGCGCGACATGCGCATTGCCAAGCTGGGCTATGCCCTGCATCCAGAAGCGGGTCGAGCCGCTGCGGTACTCAAGGCGAACGACAACCTGGAATCGCATTATGAAAGGATCAGAAGCCTGCTGAATGCACCGGCGGACCTGGCTCTGGTCTTTCGCTCCATGGAGACGACCGAGCGTTATCGCGATCATTTCAAGGATTTTGTCCGGGCCACCGAGGACCATGACGCCGCGAAGCTCAAGCAGATCCAGTATGGCCTGGACACGGAAGTGGCCAGCCTGTTTGAAACCAGTCGGCAATTACTGGTCAACCAGACGGCCAAGCGCGATGAAGATGTCGCCGAAGCCAAGTTTCTGCTCATCGTGTTTGCGAGCATTGCCCTGACGCTCGGCGCGATGGCGGCCTGGCTGATTACCCGGATGATTGTCGGACCGTTGATGGAAACCCTGCAGGCTGCCGAACGGGTGGCTGCTGGTGACCTGAGTGCCGATATTCCGGTCAATCGCAAGGACGAACTGGGCCTTCTGCAAACCAGCATGCAGCGTATGACCGTCAACCTGCGCGACCTGATTGGCGGTATTCGTGACGGCGTCGTGCAATTGGCCAGTGCTTCCGAACAGCTCTCGGCGGTCACCGAGCAAACCACCGCAGGCGTTACCAGCCAGAAGAGCGAGACGGACCAGGTTGCGGTCGCCATGAACCAGATGGCCGCCACTGTCCAGGAGGTGGCCCGCAACGCCGAAGACGCTTCCCACGCTGCTATCGCGGCCCATGACGAGGCTCGCAAGAGCGATGAGGTCGTGCTTCAGGCCATCGACCAGATCGGGCGTCTGGCAGAGGAAGTCAATCATTCGACCGATGCCATGAACGACCTGAGCCGCGAAAGCGACCAGATCGGAACGGTGCTGGATGTGATCAAGTCGGTCGCCCAGCAGACCAACCTCCTGGCCCTCAACGCTGCCATTGAAGCTGCGCGGGCAGGTGCTGCCGGTCGCGGTTTTGCCGTGGTTGCTGACGAAGTTCGCAGCCTGGCTCAACGAACCCAGGCATCCACAGAGGAAATCGAAGGGCTGGTCAGCAGCCTGCAGAATGGCGCCCGGAAAGTCGCCGCTTTCCTCGGCAACAGCCTGTCATTGAGCAAAAGCAGTGTGGAGCTGACTCGCCTTGCCGGGAGCTCATTGATGAACATCAGTCGCTCGGTTTCCACCGTCGAACAGATGAACACCCAGATCGCCGCAGCCGCCGAACAACAGAGCATCGTCGCCGATGAAATCAACCGTCGGGTCGTGAATGTGCGAGTGATCTCTGAACAGACCTATGTCGCCAGCGGTGAAACCGCCATGTCCAGCACCGAACTGGCAAGGCTGGGCGGCAGCTTGCAGGCGAGTGTAGGGCGCTTCAGATTCTGAGGTGACGGGCGTTTCATTCGGGCTGGGTCGGATGGTCGGCAACCAGCCCGATCCGTTTGCGCCAGAACCAGGTCAGCATCAACACGCCGGTTAACGCAATGGGTGTCATCAGGCAGATCGGCATCAGGCTTTTCGTGTAGAGCGACACCCCGGCCATCAGCACCATCATCGAAACGGCACCCATGACCTTCGCCCGATAGCGGGCACGATAGAAATCCATCCGATAGCTTTCCAGGCTTTTGCGCTGCTGCTCGCGCATGTGCCGGGATCTGGCTGATTGTTTCTCTATCTTCATTGCAGTGCCATCCTTGGGGAGCTGTTTTGCACTGTGTTCCTCAATGCCTGCAATTACATCGACTTTAAGGGGAAATCTGTCCATGCTTACATGAATGGATAACCGGTTTTATTTGACATTGCTCACACTCAGATGGCCTCTCGCACAGGCACACCGTTTGAGTCTTCAATTGGTCCAAAATCGAAAGATTATGGCGAGGGTGAAGTATACTCTCCTTGGCTAATCACCCTGGCAAAAATAATAATTAATTAAACATATTCAATCAAGTCAACACAGTTTCTTTCTATCATATAATCCTTTATGGTTTTTCCGTTGTTATCTTTTGTTGTTACTTGGGCGCCGTGGTTGAGGATGGCGTGAAAAACACGGTTATCTCCCGATTTTTCATAGTGGCTAAATGCATACATTAGTGGTGTGGTGCCGTTGTATCCAGACATCGACACGCTTGCTCCATTTCTGAGCAGGGATTCTACTATGGGTAATTTTCCGAAGTATGAAGCTATGATAAGAGCACTCCAGCCCTTATTATTTCGGCAGTCAATGTCTTGTATGAATTTCAAGGCGTTTTCGAAGTCAGCCAGACTCCCGCTTTCGGCAGCATCCCATAATATGGGGTAGTAATCCTTTCTGAGACGCAAATCGTAGTCAATGGTGGAGACTATAAATGAAGCTTCGTCTTCGCTAATGACTGAGCCAGGGCTCAAGAAGCTTTTCGACTCTAAGATCTCAGTTCCATTTATTTGCCACTCTCCAAAGCATGGCATCTGGTACTCTCGGAATGTAAAGGCCCTGATTTGGTTAGTAACTTCAAATGCGCATTTTCTAAAATCTATAGATAAAGAAGAATAGTTAATTGCAGTTTTGGAGTAGTAGGATGCCCCGATGCTCTGCTGAGCAGTGCAAATGAACTCACCTGAGACAATAGACTCGATATTTTCAAGAAGAAGCCGCTTCGCAGCAGCTAAATATTTGAAATACAGATCGCGGGCAGTGTCAGTCAAGCTAATGTCGAATTCGAGCTGATTTATTATGCATCCAGTATCTATCCCCGCATCAATCTTGTGAAGGGTAACACCGGATGACTTCTCGCCGTGGAGCAATGGGAGGGCAGATGTGTACATTCCCTTGTATTTAGGTAGCATGGAAAAGTGGATGTTAAACAAGTTCTCGGACTTGAACATACCGGGTTTTATGATTCTGTCAAACTCTAGAGAAAGAAATATCAGATCCTCAAGGTCGTAGATATCTTCCAAAGATACTTTTTTTACGCCTTCGTTTAATGCATATTTTAGGAAGGACCGCTGCCATCCATCAATGCCTGAATCATTTTTGTTTGGTATGAAAAAAATCTTGTCTTTAGGGTGGTTCTTCAGGAGGTAGCTCAATCCATCAATGGCTATATTGTTTTTTCCAGCAATACAGATAGTTTTCATGAGTTACACCAGAGTTACGGTTAAAGGGTTGTCTTGCACTTGAGAATTCTCATTTTGAATGATTACGTAAAATACACGCTGGTATGTATTTTGTGTTGTTGCGATGGGTTGAATCATCGCAGTGATGCCAGCGTTTTGAAATTAATCTTTGCCGTATTTGGGTTGATCATCATCCTACGGGTTTGCACCCTCCTGAAATTTCTCGCGTCCAGTATTGTACATAAACGTAAAGGTTGCGTCCCGCGCAACACATTAAGTGCGCTCGTGCAGGCTATCTGCTCATTGAGGGCACCGTTTATGCGATAGGTGCTCTTCGCAAAAAAATGGTCAGTCAAGCTATTAGGTTCTGTATGAAAACCTTTGAAACCTTGTCGTAGCCCTTGGTGATCTGTTTTTTCGCAGAGTTTTCGTCGTTTGGGCGAGGGATTCTGCCATGTCCAAGCGATACGAACTTTTCGGCGCGGACTGGGAAATAGTCGCTGATCTTTTCACTGCTCATCGGCGCACTAGGTTCCTAAGAGCGGGGATCGCTTTGATGCTCAATGGCGTGTTGTGGGGGCTATGCTCGGGTGCCGCATGGCATGACATGCCTTAGCGGCTCATGTCATGGTCAGGGCTATCAGCGCTTTCGCGATTGGCGCAACCAAGGCACCTTCAACAGTACGTTCAGTCAGTTGACCACGTTGTCGCTACCCTCTGGTTGTTGAGTTTTCTCATAGCGCCATGCTCTGAATGAAAATGGATGCTGCAGGTGCCGCATGGAGCATGCCAGAGAGACCATGGCAGCGTAGCTTGTCGAAGTATGTAACGATACGGCGGTCTCTTTTAACCACCCGAACATCCACATCGATGTTGTTGCGCTGTCGATATTTTGGCAGATCACACTGTCTCGGTAAGCCAGGCTTTTCCATGTGTGTCATCGAGCGCAGCGGGATGACGGCTACACTCTCTATTGCTCCCACTTGCTGTCTCGGCGGTTGTAGCTTTTGCCAGTAAACATCCATTTATAGATTGCACGAGCGGCCACGGTGGTGATGTCGTTCGGCGGTGGTTGGGCGTAGCACATGTCACTGGCTTGCCTGCCAGAGAATAGGAAGCACAACGGTGTACCGTTGGTGTCGCAGGATAGTGGTTTGGTGTCAGGTTATCGCAGCGGCCTGGAGCCTGATCGCCGGGCTTGTCAGGGGCCTTTTCCCGGCGTCAGTCAGATGAGACTCGGGTTTGTTGAGCCGATCTCCAGATCTGTAAATCAATCAAATCTGGCTCATTTACTCTCAGGTGCAAGCGTTTGAGCATACGATCGTTTTGTCAGACCCAAATCTTGGGCTGGTCTCCAACCGAATAGTAGGCGCTCAAGGCTTTTTTCTTCCCGGGTGAGTATTTTTTCAGAAAAATCGGAGGCGAAATCCTCACATCGGGCATGATACAAGATCTTATCCGCGTCGTTGCTCCAGATGTAGGGTTGTTTTTATCAAATTATGGTCCACAAAGGTATAACTGGTGCTCCGTCCTGCGTATTATCGGTGGTTAGTTGTTGGTGGGGTCGGGGGCACCTCGGTGTAGAATCCCCCGAGGATGGCTGCACACAGGGATGGCAAAAGGATATTGCAAATTCTGGTGAGAACCCATGGGCGACAGCTGAGTCATCCGGTTTCGTAGCGATGGCCGACCTCAGTGAATTTTATACTGTGCCAATCAGAATATAGCGGAGCATGTGAAGTGAGCATGATGAAATGGATTGACTTTCCCAGTTTGGGCGATGAACGAGGAGGGTTGGTCGCTCTGGAAATTGGTATGGAAAAAGCAATACCTTTTGATATTAAGCGCGTTTATTACATCTATCGAACCGGCGAAGGTGTCAGCCGCGGGTATCATGCCCACCGAAACCTGAAACAAGTTGCTATCTGCGTTGCTGGACAGTGTCGCATGGTGCTGGACAACGGAAAAGTTCGTGAAGAAACCGTGATGGATAGTCCTACTAGAGGACTTCTGATCGAAAGTATGGTTTGGCGCGAAATGCATGACTTCAGTGACGATTGCATACTTCTGGTGTTGGCCAGCGAGCATTATGACGAATCGGATTACATCAGAAGTTATGACTGCTTTCTCGCGGAGATAAATAATGTCTGAGATCCACGCCCTGGCCGATATCCAAAGTTCAAACATTGGTAGTTCGACGCGCATCTGGCTGTACTCTTTTTTTCTGGAGGGGGCCGTTAGCGATAGCAATGTAATGGTAGGCGCAGGTTTTGTGGTCACGAAAGACGTGCTTGATAGCGCTGTTGTAGTAGGCAACCCGGCAAGAATTAACAGGTATCTGGACAAATGATCAGCTTTCTGGATTTGAAGAAAATCAATTCGACGATGCGCGAAGAATTGATCGAGTCGTGTACCCGTGTCATTGATTCGGGCTGGTACATCGGCGGTAATGAACTGTCGACTTTTGAAGAAAGTTTTGCAGCCTACAGCGGTAGCCGGCATTGCATTGGCGTTGCCAACGGCCTTGATGCGCTGAACCTGACATTGCGTGCCTGGAAAGAACTGGGGAAACTCAAGGATGGCGATGAAGTCATCGTTCCAGCCAACACCTACATCGCCAGTGTCCTGGCAATTACCGAAAATCGCCTGGTGCCGGTTCTGGTCGAGCCCGACGCGCGCACCTATAACCTGTGCCCAGTCAATGCCCGGGCTGCGGTGACTTCCCGGACTCGTGTCCTCATGCCAGTTCATCTGTACGGGCAATTGTCCGACATGACGGCGTTGATGGCGCTGGCCGAGGAAAAGGGGCTTCTGGTGCTGGAAGACTCTGCACAGGCTCATGGTGCCAGCGTCAATGGCCGAAGGGCGGGGAGCTGGGGCGATGCTTCGGGATTCAGTTTCTATCCGGGGAAAAACCTGGGAGCCTTGGGCGATGCGGGCGCTGTCACCACCGACGACGACGAACTGGCCAAGGTTCTGCGCGCACTGCGTAACTATGGTTCCCATGAGAAATACAAGAATCTCTATCAGGGTGTGAACAGCCGCCTGGATGAGATTCAGGCAGCCATGCTGAGCGTCAAGCTCAAGTATCTGGATGACCAGACTGCGCGCCGCCGGGAAATTGCCAGGCTGTATATGGAGGGCATCGACAACCCGGCCGTAGAACTGCCACTTTCCACCGGCACTTGCCCGCTGTCGCTGGACAGCCATGTCTGGCATCTGTTCGTCGTTCAATGCCGGCAGCGTGACTTGTTGCAGCAGCATCTGGCCGCACAAGGCATTCAGACCATCATTCACTACCCGATTCCTGTGCATCAGCAGCAGGCTTACAAGGAACTGAATGGCAACAGCTATCCGGTGACCGAGAAGATCCACCAGCAAGTCCTGAGTTTGCCAATGAGTCCTGAAATGACATCGGCTGAAGTCGAACTGGTCATCGCAGCCGTTAATAATTTTTCTTGCGAAGAGTGACTCAATGATTCAGTTGCTAGGCCGTCTTTGGAAGTGTTTTACACTCAAAAGAAAGCTGCAGTTCTTTGTGATCCTCGGACTCATGGTGGTTGCATCGCTTGCGGAAATAGTCAGCATCGGGGCCATCGTTCCCTTTCTGGCTGTCCTGATCAATCCCGAGAAGCTATTGAGCCAGCCGCTGGTGGGCGGTCTCTTTACGTCCATGGGTATCGATTCCGCCAACGGGCTTTTATTGCCGCTGACTGTCATTTTCGCGGTAGCGGCCATATTCTCCGGTGTCAGTCGTTTTGTGCTGATGTGGGCGCAGAACAGACTGAGTTCGGCTGTCGGTGGCGATCTGGCAGGCGATATCTACAAGACAGTCATTCATCAGCCTTACAGCAAGCACATCTCGAGAAACAGCAGTGAAGTGATCACGGCTATTTTCAACAAGGTCGACACTGTGGTGCGGGAGTTTCTTTTCCCTTCCCTGACCATTGTCAGTTCGGCTTTCATGATGCTGGCAATCCTCGTGATTGTCCTGGCCATTCAGCCGGTGGTTGCCTTTCTTGCCTTTGCGAGTTTTGGCGGGGTTTACCTGGCAGTTGTACTGGTGACAAGGAAGCAGTTGAGAAAAGACAGTCTGGTGGTGAGCGTCACTTCTGATCGGCTGCTGAAGTTGATGAGCGAGAGTCTCGAAGGTATTCGGGACGTGATCATCGACTCGTCGCAACGTACCTATCGCAAGGACTTCGATAGCGCCGACTACAAGTTGCGTCGTGCCAGGGCCAACATCCAGATCATCGCGAACTCGCCACGATTCGCTATCGAATCGTTCGGCATGCTGATGATTGCGGTTTTTGCCTACTGGCTTGCGCAGTTGCCCGGTGGCCTGCTTGCCTCCATTCCCATGCTGGGTGCGCTGGCGCTAGCAGCACAACGCCTGCTTCCGGTATTGCAGCAATCCTATGCGGCCTGGGCCTGCATCAGCGGTGCACAGGATTCCTTGCGAGATGTACTGGATCTTCTGCCAGAAGAGCGTAGCGAGGTCGAAATCGAAACCACGCGCATTCCTCTGGATTTCAAGGACCGTCTGTCTCTGGATAATGTCTCGTATCGCTATGGCAACGATGCGCCGTGGGTATTGAAAAACATCAGCCTGAACATTCCCAAAGGTTCGCGGGTGGGGCTGATGGGGGCAACGGGCAGCGGAAAAAGTACCCTGATCGATATTCTGATGGGGCTGCTGACTCCTACGGACGGTGTCTTTGCGGTCGACGGTGTCGAGGTGAATACGGACAACAGTCGAAACTGGCAAGGCAACATTGCCCACGTGCCGCAGCAGATCTTTCTGTCCGACGCTTCTGTGGCTGAAAACATTGCCTTCGGCGTGCCTTACGAAAATATCGACTTTGACCGTGTGCGGCGAGCTGCTGCCAAGGCGCAGATTTCCGATGTCATCGAATCCTGGTCTGCGGGCTATGACACACCGGTAGGAGAGCGAGGTGTCTTTCTTTCCGGCGGACAGCGCCAACGTATCGCGATCGCCCGGGCTTTCTATAAAGAGGCCAGCGTTATCATTCTGGATGAAGCAACCAGTGCGCTGGACAGCAAGACCGAGCAGGAAGTCATGCGCGCCGTCGATGATCTTGGGGATGGCACGACGCTGATCGTCATTGCGCACCGGCTTAATACGCTGGAGACCTGTGATACTGTTATCGAGGTTGAAGGTGGAACAGTGGTAAGGTATGGCTCTTATGAGTCCGTATGCTGTGCTGTTCGTTAGTTTTCAAATGAGCAGGCCTTGCAGAGTTACCAGTCCATGGTCCGGCAAGGCCTCGCTGCGCACATCGCCGATGCTACTACATTCATGGCCCTGCTTGACCTGAGCAGGACGCTGGTGCGCTTGTAATGTGGAATCTGGTTGCTGCGGATGCGCCTGATAGCTGAAACACAGAATTGAGCGGAGAGGCCTGTCCATGTGGATAGGTATTCTGCTTTGAGAATCAGGGGGCAGCAGTCGGAAATGCATGGCTATTTCAGACTCTCCCCAGCGGTTTATGTCGGAGTGGGTCATGAGTGATAGCGTTGGCAGGGTAAGCGGGAAAGATTGCACAATCATTGTTAATTCCTGCGACAGCTACGAAGATGTGTGGCTCCCCTTTTTCTACTCACTTAAAGACATGTGGCCTGACTGTGACTGTCGAGTCATATTGAATACAGAGCAAAAAAGCTTCGAGTTCGGCGGGCTTCAGGTGCGTACGTTAAAGCTCTCGGCTGATGAAGCCAGGCGCCCTTGGGGCTGGCGGCTGCGCAAGGCCCTGGCCTTGGTTGAAACTGAATTCGTTATCACTCTGTTTGATGATTTCATCCTGGAGTCGCCCGTCAATCAGCTGAAAATAGTTGACTGTATCCGGGCGATGAAAGAGCGCTCTGAAATCGCTGTTTTCTATTTCAGCAACATTCCTGGCGTCAACAGGGTTGAAGGTGACCTTGACGGTTTTGAAGTGGTCGGCGCGCGAGACGACTACCGCTTGAATTCTGCGCCTGCGCTCTGGAGAACCCGCAAGCTTGTCGAATTTACCGGTGAAGTCGATTCGCCCTGGGCATGGGAGTTCTTCGGCAGTGCGCGAACCTACGGCGGCGGCGACATCTTTTATTGCGCCCAGATAGGCAAGGAAGACACGTTTGTCTACAACTACACGCTTGGCGGCGCTATCCGTAGAGGAAAGTGGGTGCCTAGCGTTATTACACCTGTGCTGAAGAAGTACAACTTGCCGATAGACCTCAATAAAAGAGGTGTGGCAAGTGAGTCCTTGTCTGATGGAAAGTACAGTTTGAAATGGAAAGTCGATTTTTTTGTACTCGGCTTCAAGATGGTTGGTTTCAAGGCTTTTATCTTCTTGTACAGAGTGTTGGCAAAAAAATTGAGTGAAGGTGTTTCTCGTGGTTAAGAAAAAGTTTACGTTTGGTGTTTTTACGTATAATCATGAGCTTTATATTGTTGAGCATCTTGAAAGTATAAGATTCTTGATAGAGAGTTATGGTGCTGAATACGATTTTCGTTTGATAGTCGCGGATGACTGTTCACGGGATAAAACCGTAGAGCTGGTAAATCGCTGGCTATCAATCTATGGTGGCTTGTTTTATGATGTTAAAGTTTTGGATCATTCAGAAAACCATGGTACCTGCTTTAACTACACCCGTATGTGGCCCCATGTCGAGGGTGAGCTGTTCAAGATTACAGCTGGCGATGATGTTTATTCCTATGTGAATATTTTCGAAGAGGCTGAACAGTTAAGCGCCAATGAATACTATTCCGGCCTGCCTCTGCTGTTGATCGATGGTGAAATCCTTAATTCGCCCTCAACCACTTTACATATCCTTGCCTCTGATGTCATCTATAAAGACAAGCCGTTCATGGCGCGTCTGAAAAATATCAGCAGCATCAATACGCCCAATCTTTTTTGCAATAAGAAGCTTCTTCTTAATGATGAGCTTTGTCGCTTCATCAATAGTTACAGTGTCACTGAAGACTTTCCGATGCTGGTGAAGACTGCAGAGCTTTATGGTAATGTCCGCTTTCATCAGTCAAGTAAAGTATATGTTTACTATCGGCGTACGTCTGGATCGACCTATCTTGTCAGAGGGTCAGACTTCGACAAGGACAAGCTGAATATTTTCAACCATATGCTTTCTCTGGAGAAAGGCTGGTTCGGGCGTATTCTCTTGAAGAATCGGTTGTATTGCTACAACCTCGATAACGGGCTTTTGAAAAAGCTGTTCAACCTGAACTATTACGTTTATCTGTTCCGGTTGATGACAAGGCTTCTGCCGACCTTGAAGCGTTATTCCGAATCGACTCCCGATGTGGCGCGTCACAAGTCACATTATGAGCTGGTCAGCAAAAGGGCAGCTGATTTCCATGCAGGACAGAGCCATGCATGAGTAAACGGCACGTGAGTTTCAGGCTTTTTGGGATTGGAAAAGGTTTAATTTTCTTCGGTGGGCTGGATGAAAACTGCTAAATTCTACATACCGCTTTTACTTGTTGAAAGCTACCTGCTGTTCACGCTGTGGCTGTTTTTTTTCGGCCCGGTGATCTGGCCCATCGAAAATAGAAAAGAATTTCTGCTCGTTATATTCTTGTATCATGCGTTTTTCATAGTCGGCTATCTTCTTTCTTGTCGTTCTACCCTTAAAAAAACAACCAGAGTTGTGGAGTCGGATGGTGATAACTTATTCTTGAAGTATTTTTGGATTGTCCTGTTTTTTGCTTTTGTCGCGATGGTGATTCTTCATAGAAATACAACTCTCTCCTCTTCTTATTTTTCTGTTGATTTTTTCTCAGATTTGGCAAAAGGACTATTAGCGCCGGCAGAGGTAAGGAGCTTTTATGCTTCAGGTGTGCCGAGGGATAGATTTGAGGCTAGTCCTTACGTGACAGCACTTCTTCTGTTTTTTGGCGTGTTTAAATATATACTGCTACCGGGTCTTGTGCTCTATTGGGATCGACTGACGACGGTTCGAAAGATAGCGGGCTTCTTTATTGTTATGATTCCGTTGTGCACAGGAATAATCACCAGTTTAAGTGCGATAAATTTTTATTACCTGTTTGTGGTTTCTGTCTGTCTTTTTGTTCTGGTCGTTTCAAATAAGTCGGCAGGTTTTCTTGTTGAGCTTGGTAGGCGTAAGACTTTTCTATATTTTCTTGGCTTTATATTTCTTTTTTCGTTTTGGCAGTTTTATAGCGTCAAATCTGGAGTCTCGCCGTACAAGGTTTTTTTTGAGAACAAAAAACCAGTGCCGTTCAGCTATTTAAACGAAACTGGAAGTGTATTCAAAAGCGATCTGGATCCGGCTGAGAAAGCTAAGAATGTAGGCTCGCCTGTGAAAGACACTGCTGCAGTCGTACCTGAGAAGTCCCCGCTTACCGATTTTTATGAAAAGCTGACCGTCTATCTGGTGCAGGGCTACCAAGGCGTATCCATTTCGCTTGGAGAGAAATTCGACAGCTCATATGGCATCGGGCATTCGGTATTTCTGCAGCGGGTTTTCGCCGAACATCTTGGCATTGATGTGAGAGACAGAACATTTCAGCGTAAAATTACCGCGCGATGGGACGAGAATGTTTACTGGCATTCGTTCTATAGCTATATCGCAAATGATGTTGGTTTCTTTGGTGTGTCGGTTGTCATGTTGATTCTGGGCTGGTATTTCGCAAACGTTTACCTTGCTGTTGTTATCAATAATGATTTTTTCGCGAAAATGCTGCTGCCGTTGTTTGCCATCATGTTTCTGTATATTCCGGCAAATAACCAAGTTTTCAGCTTTATGGAGCCCATGATTTCGTTCTGGATACTCACGGCGCTCTATATTTTCCACAGGCGTCGTACCGCTGTCCGGCATGCTCAAGGCTTCACTGAAGTGAGCGCGGCCGGGCAGGTCTAGAAGTTCGCATCAAGTGACTTCATACCCCACCGGTTTCAAGGTGGGGTTTGCGCTTGGAAATGACGTGCAGGAAAACAGCCCGTCAGCCTGGGCGGTAATTGAGGTGCAAGAGAGTTTTCGGCTGAAGCGGCAGCCCTTGGAACCAAGGGAAAGGAAGATGGCGCACTCGGCGGGATTCGAACCCACGACCCCTGCCTTCGGAGGGCAGTACTCTATCCAGCTGAGCTACGAGTGCAACGCGGGCGCCATGATACTCATCTGATGGGCGGGCGTCCATGCTGGCTTTAGCTTCTGGCGGGAAATCGCGACTTTTGCTTCTGTGGTTTCACATCTATGCTCCTTGGGCGACCCTTGGCATCTGCGCCAGGTGGTGAAGGTTTCAGATGCGGCAGCGGTTTCCCAGGAGATGTCCATGCCCGACTCAATCGTCAACCCGCAGATTACCGATGCGGTCACTCAGGCCAACGTCAAGGTGCTGGGCGAGTCTCCGCCCATGGCCATGAGTACTCTGTATCAATCCATGTCCCAGGCATCGGCGATTCTGTTCCAGAACGCTGTGTCCGCGCAGCAGCAACAGAACACGCTGTCTCAGGCTGCTGCCAATCAGGGCATCATGCAGATCTACAACGCCGATACCACTGGCGCTGCCAAGTCCGGGGTGCCAGACAACCTTGCAAGCCTGCTGACGGTACTCAAGAGCTACCAATAGGCAGGGGCGTTCATCTTTCTGTTGTCGGCCTGTTCTTTTTTTTGAACAGGCTATTGTCCTTTATCCCGGCAGTCCCTAGGATTCGTTTGAGATTTCAAACGCTCTTGTTCGGTCTTCCCGTTTTTCCGCGATGTGCATCGCTGGGGCCGATGGAATGTTTTCCCGGCGATGGCTTCCAAATGAAGCACATCGATATTTAATTGTTCGCTCCGCCCTTGTGCGGTGCTGTTTAGGAGGCCGACATGCAGCTCAAAGATTCCAAACTGTTCCGCCAGCAAGCCTATATCAACGGCCAGTGGCTGGATGCGGACGGTGGTCAGACGATCAAGGTCAACAACCCGGCAACCAATGAAATCCTCGGTACCGTGCCAAAGATGGGGGCTGCCGAAACCCGTCGTGCCATCGAGGCTGCCGACAAGGCGCTGCCGGCCTGGCGTGCCCTGACCGCCAAGGAGCGTGGCAACAAGCTGCGCCGCTGGTTCGAACTGATGATCGAGAATCAGGATGACTTGGGCCGCCTGATGACACTGGAGCAAGGCAAGCCGCTGGCCGAAGCCAAGGGCGAGATTGCCTACGCGGCGTCCTTTATCGAGTGGTTTGCCGAAGAAGCCAAGCGTGTCTATGGCGACGTGATTCCGGGCCACCAGCCGGACAAGCGCCTGATCGTGCTCAAGCAGCCGATTGGTGTTACCGCAGCCATTACGCCGTGGAACTTCCCGGCGGCGATGATCACCCGCAAGGCCGGCCCGGCACTGGCCGCCGGTTGCACCATGGTGCTCAAGCCTGCTTCGCAGACCCCTTATTCTGCCCTGGCTCTGGCTGAGCTGGCTGAGCGTGCGGGTATTCCGGCTGGCGTGTTCAGCGTGGTGACGGGCAGCGCTGGCGATATCGGCAGCGAACTGACCGGCAACCCGATCGTGCGCAAGCTGTCCTTTACCGGCTCGACCGAAATCGGTCGCCAGTTGATGGCCGAATGCGCGCAGGACATCAAGAAAGTATCGCTGGAGCTGGGCGGTAACGCGCCTTTCATCGTGTTCGACGATGCTGATCTGGACAAGGCGGTCGATGGCGCGATCATCTCCAAATACCGCAACAACGGCCAGACCTGTGTCTGCGCCAACCGTATCTATGTGCAGGACGCGGTCTACGATGCGTTCGCCGAGAAGCTGCAGGCCGCAGTTGCCAAGCTCAAGATCGGCAACGGTCTGGAAGAAGGCATTACCACCGGGCCGCTGATCGACGACAAGGCCGTTGCCAAGGTCAAGGAGCACATTGCCGATGCTGTCGGCAAAGGCGCGAAAGTGCTGTTCGGCGGCAATAGTCTGGAAGGCACTTTCTTCGAGCCGACCATTCTGGTCGATGTGCCCAAGGATGCTGCTGTGGCCAAGGAGGAAACCTTCGGCCCGCTGGCACCGCTGTTCCGTTTCAAGGACGAGGCCGACGTGATTGCAATGGCCAACGATACCGAGTTCGGCCTGGCTTCTTACTTCTATGCTCAGAACATGAGCCGCGTGTTCCGTGTGGCCGAAGCGCTGGAGTACGGCATGGTGGGGATCAACACCGGCCTGATCTCCAACGAGCTGGCTCCGTTCGGTGGCATCAAGTCTTCGGGTCTGGGCCGCGAAGGCTCCAAGTACGGCATCGAAGACTACCTGGAAATCAAATACCTGTGCCTGAGCGTTTGACGCTGCGGGCTTGACCGGTAGCCGGGCGTTGCAGCAGTCGATCATCGTATGCTGCTGCAATCTACCCCGGCTGCTTAATCCTTGAACTACGCCGACCGATGAGCGGCGAATGAGGAATACATGAGCAATACAAACGAATCCCTGATGCAGCGCCGCCAGAACGCCGTTCCACGTGGTGTTGGTCAGATCCACCCGATCTTTGCCGCATCGGCGAAGAACGCCACCGTTACCGACGTCGAAGGTCGTGAGTTCATCGACTTCGCCGGTGGTATCGCGGTTCTGAACACCGGTCACTTGCATCCGAAAATCATCGCGGCTGTGCAAGAGCAACTGACCAAGCTGTCTCACACCTGTTTCCAGGTACTGGCTTACGAGCCGTATGTGGAGCTGTGCGAAAAAATCAACGCACGGGTTCCTGGTGATTTCGCCAAGAAAACCCTGCTGGTGACCACCGGTTCCGAAGCCGTGGAAAACGCCGTCAAGATTGCTCGCGCAGCGACTGGCCGTGCAGGTGTGATTGCCTTCACGGGCGCTTATCACGGTCGTACCATGATGACCCTGGGGCTGACTGGTAAGGTCGTGCCTTACTCGGCCGGCATGGGTCTTATGCCGGGCGGTATCTTCCGCGCCCTTTACCCATGCGAGCTGCATGGCGTGAGCGTTGATGACTCCATCGCCAGCATTGAGCGCATCTTCAAGAACGACGCAGAGCCCAAGGATATTGCCGCCATCATCATCGAGCCTGTGCAGGGCGAAGGTGGATTCTATGTGGCGCCGAAGGCGTTCATGCTGCGTCTGCGCGAGCTGTGCGACAAGCACGGCATTCTGTTGATCGCTGACGAAGTGCAGACCGGCGCAGGCCGTACCGGTACTTTCTTTGCCATGGAGCAGATGGGCGTTGCTGCCGATCTGACCACCTTTGCCAAGTCCATTGCAGGTGGTTTCCCGCTGGCGGGCGTCTGCGGCAAGGCTGAGTACATGGATGCCATTGCTCCGGGTGGGCTGGGCGGCACTTACGCGGGCAGCCCGGTGGCGTGTGCTGCGGCGCTGGCTGTTCTGGAAGTGTTTGAAGAAGAAAACCTGCTGGAACGCTGCAAGACAGTGGGCGAGCATCTGGTTTCCGGTCTGAAAGCCATCCAGGCCAAATACCCTGTCATCGGCGAAGTCCGTGCTCTGGGCGCGATGATCGCTGTAGAGCTTTTCGAGGACGGTGACAGTCACAAGCCAAACGCCGCCGCTGTCGCTCAGGTTGTGGCCAAGGCTCGTGACAAGGGACTGATCCTGTTGTCGTGTGGCACTTATGGCAACGTCCTGCGTGTCTTGGTGCCCTTGACGGCTGATGATGAGTTGCTGAACAAAGGTCTGGCGATTCTGGAAGAATGCTTCGCAGAGATTGCCTGAGAAAATATGGTTGCAGATTGAATGATTTGTGACCAGACAGACAGAAAAAACCCTGCCTCGGCAGGGTTTTTTCGTCTTGAGGGCAGGATTTCTCGCTTGTAGCTATATATCCGGACGATGGCTTTGGCTAAGGTGAGCGAATCGATGTCGGAGAGTTCTGATGACTGCTGTAGATTTGACTGCGATGCCTCGCGTATTGATTGCTGAGTCGGATCCGTGGGTTCGCGAAACCCTCAGCGATCTGGTGCTGAGCGTGCGGGCTGACGTCGAATTGGAGATGTGCAGCGACGGCAAGCAGGCCGTCGAAGGGATCAAGAAACACCTGCCGGATCTGGTGGTTGCGGCCAGAGAGTTGCCGGTTATCGATGGTTTGAGTCTGCTGCGTGGTATCCGCGCATTGCGTCGTCAACCTCCCATCCCCTTCATTCTGCTCAGCAATCGTAACGACAGCGCCAGCGTGCGGGAGGTCCTGCCGCTTGCGCCTACGGCTTACCTGACCAAACCCCTGAATACCGAAGGGCTGCGTCAGCGTCTTGAAGGCCTGTTGCTGGAGCGTCGTGCGCCGGTGCCGGGTGAGATGCCTGCACTGACGCCAGGGCTGACCCTGACCAAGTTTCTCGAAAGAAGACGCGATGTGGCCGATGGTGCGCCACTGTTTGTGGATGTCGCTACGGCGCTCAAGCTCAGCCAGAGTGGAGGCAGCGTCGACGCTGCCTTGCTTGAGCAGGAATTACGCAATGACCCGCACATTACGGCGGTCTTGATTGCGGCAGCCAATACCGCTGCACAGCATCTGGGCAAGCCTGTCCAGACATTGGGGTTGGCCATCGGTGTGCTGGGCGCGGTGCAGAGCGCCAGCATCGTGAGCGCCCTGGCCAAGAAACGCATGGCCGTGCTGACAGACGATGCGCTGTTGGTCCAGGCCAGCAAGTTCTGGACAATGTCGCAACGCACTGCCGAATACGCGCGCATTCTGGGTGGCATGCTGGAGCTGGATGTCGAGCGCTGCTTCTGTGCGGGGTTGTTGCAGTCGCTGGGAGATCTGGCGGTTTTGGGCTGCCTGCAGGAGTGGTTGCTGGCAGGCGGTCATCTGGACGAAGAAGTGATCAGGCAATCTCTGGAGCAATACTCCGCTGCCTACGGTTCAGCCCTGCGTACCCGCTGGCGTCTGCCGCTCGAGCTGCGCGAGCTGATTGCTGCGGTGTATCAGTACAACACCGGCATCTACACCCGCGAAGTGTTGGCCATGAACCTCGCCGGGCAGATGGCTCGTCTGGGTGAGCATGAAAGCGTGACGACGCTGGTCAAGACCAAATCAGCCAAGCTGTTGAAACTGAGCGTCGGGGACTTGCAGCGTCTGCGCAAGAAACTCACTGGCGTGACCGACCCAAGCCTGCTGGTGCCGGTTGCGGTTGAGGCACCGGAGCCGGAAAAAGAGGCGGATACCGATCTGCTGGATATTACGTCAGAGCCTGTGGACCCGGGAGTGGCCAGTGCGGAAGACCCTGGCGTCGGTGTTCAGGAATTGCCGAAGGGGTGAGGTTTTTCGCGAATCAACTCGCTTCAGTCGCCAGCAGGCTGCCTTCCACACACAAGAGATAATTCATTCGCGAAGGCTTCACACCAGAACGATCTGGTTCTTGCCCTGGCGTTTTGCCTGATACATGGCCGCATCCGCTCGTGCATAGAGCGCTTCCAGGCTGCTATCTTCCGGACCCAGATTGGTCAGGCCCTGGCTGGCGGTGATGCCGAACGTCGTGTTGTTGCACTGGAAGCTCTGGCGCTGGATTTCACGCTGCAGGCGCTCGGCGATCTGCATGGCCATCTCGGGGGCGCAGCCAGGAAATACGGCGGCAAACTCTTCCCCGCCAATACGCCCGAACAGGTCACCGCGACGTAGCGCCGAGCGGCCGCTTTCGGCGATACGCTGCAGCACCACATCGCCTTCCTGGTGGCCGTAAGTATCATTGACCAGTTTGAAGTCATCGACATCCAGCAGCAGAAAGGCCAATGGCGTGCCATTGAGCCGCGCCAGCTCGAACTCGCGCTGGGCACATTCGAAGAAGTGGCGGCGGTTGCTGCTCTGAGTCAGCACATCGGTGGTAGCCAGGCGCTGAAGTTCGTCTTCGAGGTGTTTTTTCTCGGTGATGTCTTCGGCGATGCCGACCACTATCAGGCGCTGGCTGGGATCGGTCCGGTGACTGACGAAGCATTTGTCGCTCAACCAGCGAATCTCGCCATCGGCACGGATGATCCGGTATTCGCGATCTTCGATGGAGCCTTTTTCGATGACGTCGCTCAGGCTGCGTTCGGCATAGTTCAGGTCATCGGGGTAGATGCTGTCGCGCCATTCCGCGAAGTCGGCCAGCAGCAGGCCCGCCGAGCGTCCGAATATCTTTTCGTAGGCTGGGCTGACATAGACCATGCGCTGGGTTTCCCAGTCGAACGCCCAAAGTACGGCATTGACGCTTACCAGCAGTGAACTGAAGAGTTGTTCGCGCTCGCTCAGGCGAGCCACTTCGGCCTGGGCATGCATCAAGGCCAGCAGGGTTTCTGCTGCCGCAGGTATCTCGGCTATTTGTGTGGCCGTGGGTAGGGCGATTGCTGTCTGCTTTTCCATCGTGCGGCATCTCAAGTGACGTGCGGCCAGACCCGCAACATCCACCCAAACAGATTATGGGGACGCCATTGAGATTGATTTTCAGGGGGGAAGTTCCGGTATCGGCGCGCCCCGGGCGGGACGCGCCGATCAACGGTGTCAGGCGTGAGCGGGGCGCAGGGAGTAGGTTTTCAGCTGATCTGCAAAGTCGCGCAGGGACTGGATACCACTGGCCTCGGCTTCCTGTACCCACTCCTTGATGGCAGTGAGCATGTCATGGCCATTGCTGCTGGTCTTGAGCCAGATCTGTTGCAGGGCCAGGCGTTTCTCGTAGATCACTTTCAAGGCATGGCTGTGTTCGAGCATGGCCTGGATGCGGACGTGATGCTTGTCCTCCAGCAGGCTGGTTTCCCGGGAAAGCAGGCGTTTGGCGCGGTGGAACTGATGACGCACCGAGGCATCGGCCTTGGCCAGTTCCTGTGCAACCAGCGGGCCGATGACCAGCTTGCGGTACTGGGCCATGATCTGGAAGCGGTTGTTGAGGATCGCCATGGCGGTGTCCATGTCCATGTGACCCTTGCCTTCGACCCGGTGGGCAATCGGCGCGACCCGCTGGACCTTGGCCAGACGCAGCGCGCTGAACAGCTTGATCCAGGCCCAGCCCATGTCGAACTCCCAGGGCTTGACCGACAGCTTGGCCGAGTTGGGGTAGGTGTGATGGTTGTTGTGCAGCTCTTCGCCACCGATCACGATGCCCCATGGCACCAGATTGGTCGCCGCATCACGGCACTCGAAGTTGCGATAGCCCACGGCATGACCCAGACCGTTGACCACGCCCGCGGCCCAGAACGGAATCCACATCATCTGCACGGCCCATACGGTGATGCCGAGCACACCGAACAGCGCCAGGTCGATGACGGCCATCAGGGCGATGCCCAGCATCTTGTAGCGCGAATACAGATTGCGCTCGATCCAGTCCTCGGGGCAGTTCTTGCCGTAGATACGCAGGGTGTCCTGATTCTGCGCTTCGGCACGGTAAAGCTCGGCACCCTTGCGCAGAACGGTGGAAAGACCTTTGACGACCGGGCTGTGCGGGTCATCGACGGTTTCGCATTTTGCGTGGTGCTTGCGGTGGATGGCTGTCCACTCGCGGGTGTTCTGTGCCGTGGTCAGCCACAGCCAGAAACGGAAGAAGTGTTTGAGCCCTGCGTTGAGTTCCAGGGAGCGGTGGGCGGAGTAGCGATGCAGGTAAACCGTAACGCCGACGATGGTCACGTGGGTCATTACCAGTGTGACCGCTATTAACTGCCAGACGGAAAGGTCGAGCAAACCGTTGTACCACATAGGCTGTTTGGCCCTCGGTAGAGACGCGTGTGAAAAACAAAGTAACAAGCGCATTATCACTTAGCCTTCACAGAAAACCAGTCGCTCTTTTAGATAAGAGTCGCAGGATGTTTCTTGATTTATAATCCGGCCATTTTGTAAGGCTTTATGCATTCTTATGAACAATTCTTCTTGGGAAGCCCTGCGGACCGCTCTTTTGTACGGGGTGTCCTCTGTTTTGTGGTTTGTGGCGTGCGATGAGCTGTTGCCATATTGGATCGAAGAACCGGCTGAATTGGCCTTCTGGCAGCAGATGGGCGGTTATCTCTGGATCGTGCTCAGCACGGTCATGATTTTCATCGCTCGTGGGCGATTGCTCAGGTTCATGGGCGTCGATGCACAGCTACGCCGTCAGCAGGAGGAAGATCAGGAGCGCCTGCGATTGGCCTCGGCAGTGTTCGACAGCACCCGCGAAGGGGTATTGGTGACCGACGAGAAGGGTTTGATCGTTCATGTGAACCGCGCCTTCATGGAAATCACCGGTTATCAGGCCGATGAAGTGCTGGGCTTCAACCCGAGCAAATTCAAGTCCGGTCGCCATGGCCCCGAGTTCTACCGGCAGATGTATCGCTCCATTCTCAGTGCCGGGCAATGGAGCGGCGAGATCTGGAACCGGCGCAAGAGCGGCGACATTTATCCACAGTGGCAGAGCATTCGTGGCATCAAGGACCAGGATGGCCAGATCAGGCACTTCGTGGCGGTATTCTCGGACATTACGGCCATCAAGCGTTCCGAGCAGGAGCTGGCCCAACTGGCTCATTACGATGCCCTGACAGACTTGCCCAATCGGCTGCTGTTCACTGACCGCGCCACTCAGGCGCTGGCGCATGCCCGTTCCAGCAAGCGCGGTTGTGCCTTGCTGCTTATCGACCTGGACCATTTCAAGAACATCAATGACAGCCTGGGCCACAGCGTTGGCGACCAGGTGCTCAAGGCGGTGGCCGAGCGTCTGAAGGGCCTGTTCGACAGTGAACTGACCCTGGCGCGGCTGGGCGGCGACGAGTTTGCGCTGCTGGTGAAAAACTGCCAGCAGACCGTACAGGCTGCCGCCCTGGCCCAGCAGATCATCGACAGTTTCAAGAAGCCTTTTCTGCTCGACGAGCATGAGTTGTTCATGACCGCCAGTATCGGTATCAGCCTGTTTCCCGGCGATGCGTCGACAGTCGTGCAGTTGTTGCGCAACGCAGATTCCGCCCTGTTCAAGGCCAAGAGCGACGGGCGCGAAGGTTATGCGCTGTACACCGAAGAGCTTACGGCGCATGCCCAGCAGCGGGTTGAACTGGCCAGTGAGTTGCACCGGGCCATCGAGCAGCAGGAATTGAGGGTGTTCTACCAGCCGATTCATGACCTGCAGAACAGCCATATCAAGGGTGTTGAAGCCCTGGTGCGCTGGGAGCATCCAAGGCGCGGCATGGTTTCGCCGGGAGAATTCATTCCGATTGCCGAGCAGAGCGGGCTGATTGCCGATATCGATGCCTGGGTCCTGAGCACGGCCTGCCGACAGATGCGCGCCTGGCTGGAGGAGGGCGTCAACCTGTCATTTGTCGCGGTGAATATCTCCAGCCGGCTGTTCAGTCATGGTGATCTGGACCTGCAAGTGGCTCAGGTGCTGCGTGAGACCGGCCTGGATCCTGCCTTTCTGGAGCTGGAAGTCACCGAAAGTGCGGTGATGGACGACCCCGAGCAGGCCATCGAACAACTGCATCGGTTGCGCAATCTGGGCCTGAGCCTGGCCATCGATGATTTCGGTACGGGTTATTCATCGCTGCTGCGACTCAAGCGCATGCCGGTGCAGAAGCTGAAAATCGATCAGGGCTTCGTTGCCGGTTTGCCGGTCGATGATGACGATATCGCGATTGTGCGCATCATCATTGCCCTGGCCCGGAGCATGGGCATGCGGGTTCTGGCCGAAGGGATCGAGCATGCCGAGCAGGCGGGGTTTCTTTTGGAAAACGGGTGCCAGCTTGGTCAGGGCTACTGGTTCGCTCGTCCGATGCCTGCTGAAAAGATCGATTGGTTGCGAGCACCGGACTTTCGCCAGCCCGTTATCTGAATGATTTTTGCCTGTGAAAGCCAGGCCGGCCGGGGCGTGCAATGCGCTCCGGCTGCATGCTGCAACGCCAAATGACTTTTGGTTATATCTGCATTCTTAAATAGTCTTTTTAAGAATAACTCTGCCTATCTAATATTGCCTCACCGCCACAAGCCATCGCCCCCAGTCGCGACAGGCAGGCCTCTCAAATTTCAAGGAATACGATTATGAGCGCATCTCTACGTAGTGTTGACGGTCAGGACGAAGCAGCAATTCTGCGTGAAATTCAGAGTGCGCTGCGTGACCTGCGTTTTGGCGCCGTCGAAATTACCGTGCACAACGCGCAAGTGGTTCAGATCGAGCGTAAGGAAAAGTTTCGTCTGCAGAACTCCGGCGCCAAGCCGAGCTGACTGCACACCCGACTGGTTAACCGGAGGGCTTCACTTTGACTCCTGATACACCCGTGAACAGCAGCGTTCCATTCCGAATGCGGTTTTGAAGCGCCAAGAAGAATCAAAAAAAGCCAACACTTAGAATTTCCAGGAGCTCCACCTTATGTCAATTCGCCGTTTCGCCTTGGCTGCTCTGGCCAGCGCTGTTTTTGCAGGTTCTGCTGTTGCAAAGGATTATGAATTGCTCAACGTGTCCTATGATCCGACACGCGAGCTGTATCAGGAGTACAACGCAGAGTTCGCCAGCTACTGGAAAAAGGCTCATCCGGACGACACCGTTACCGTCAAGCAGTCCCATGGTGGTTCGGGCAAGCAGGGCCGTGCGGTCATCGACGGTCTGCGCGCCGACGTCGTGACCCTGGCCCTGGCCGGTGACATCGACGAAATCGCCAAGCTGGGCAAGACATTGCCTGAGAACTGGCAGACTCGCCTGCCGGATGCCAGTACCCCTTACACGTCGACCATCGTGTTCCTGGTGCGCAAGGGCAACCCTAAAGGCATCAAGGACTGGGGCGACCTGATCAAGCCGGGCGTTTCGGTCATTACGCCGAACCCCAAGACCAGCGGCGGTGCGCGCTGGAACTTCCTGGCAGCCTGGGCCTATGGCCTGAAGTCCGGCGGCAGCGAAGCCAAGGCCAAGGAATACGTGCAGACCCTGTTCAAGCACGTACCGATCCTGGACACCGGCGCTCGCGGTTCGACCATTACCTTCGTCAACAACGGTCAGGGTGACGTGTTGCTGGCCTGGGAAAACGAAGCATTCCTGGCGCTGAAGGAAGACGGCGGCAACGACAAGTTCGATATCGTCGTGCCTTCCCTGTCGATCCTGGCCGAGCCGCCTGTTGCGGTCGTCGACAAGAACGCCGAGAAGAAAGGCAACACCGAAATCGCCACCGAATACCTGAAGCACCTGTACAGCAAGGCCGGTCAGGAAATCGCAGCCAAGAACTTCTATCGTCCGCGTGATCCGGAAGTTGCCGCCAAATACGAGAAGCAATTCCCGAAACTGGAGCTGGTAACTATCGACAAAGACTTTGGCGGCTGGAAAACTGCGCAGCCGAAATTTTTCAATGACGGCGGTGTGTTCGACCAGATTTACCAAGCGCAGTAACCTGTGCAGCCAGGCGGTATTGCCCGATAAGGCATGCCGCCCAGGACACGTTCATTAGCCCGGATTCGTTTCCGGGCTTTGTGCAAGCGCAACCAAGGACTTTTATGTCGCGTCGTATCTCCCCCGTCATACCCGGCTTCGGGCTGACGCTGGGCTACACCTTGGTGTACCTCAGTCTCATTGTGCTCATACCGCTGGCGGCCATGTTTTTTCATGCCGCGCAGCTCACCTGGGATCAGTTCTGGAACATCATCACCGCTCCGCGCGTGATCGCTGCCTTGAAGCTGAGTTTCGGTACCGCGTTCTACGCAGCCCTGATCAATGGCGTTATCGGTACGCTGCTGGCCTGGGTGCTGGTGCGTTATACCTTCCCGGGCCGCAAGATCATCGATGCGATGATCGATCTGCCGTTCGCTCTGCCAACCGCCGTTGCCGGTATCGCGCTGACCGCGCTTTACGCACCCAATGGTCTGGTCGGGCAGTTCGCCACCGATCTGGGTTTCAAGATCGCCTACACCCCGTTGGGTATCACTCTGGCGCTGACGTTCGTGACCATGCCGTTTGTGGTGCGTACCGTGCAGCCGGTACTGGCCGATATTCCCCGTGAGGTCGAAGAAGCGGCTGCCTGCCTGGGCGCTCGCCCGCTGCAGGTGTTCCGCTACATTCTGGTGCCTGCCTTGTTGCCGGCGTGGCTGACCGGGTTTGCCCTGGCTTTCGCCCGTGGTGTCGGGGAGTACGGCTCGGTGATCTTCATCGCCGGTAACATGCCGATGAAAACCGAAATCCTGCCGCTGTTGATCATGGTCAAGCTCGACCAGTACGACTACACCGGCGCGACGGCTATCGGCGTGATGATGCTGGTGGTTTCCTTCATTCTGTTGCTGCTGATCAACTTGTTGCAGCGACGTATCGAAACCCCATCCTGAGGAGGCGCGCATGTCTTATTCATCTGTTTCTGCCGCCGCCGATGCCAACGCTGCACGCCGTGGCAACTCAACCGCACGCCGGGTCCTGATCGGCCTTGGCTGGCTGATTTTTGCTCTGTTTCTGGGGTTGCCGCTGTTCATTGTGGTGTCCCAGGGGCTGAAAAACGGCCTGGGTGCGTTCTTCTCCGCGATTCTCGAGCCCGATGCACTGTCGGCACTCAAGCTGACGGTGATTGCGGTGCTGATTTCGGTGCCGCTCAACCTGATCTTCGGTGTCAGCGCCGCCTGGTGCGTGAGCAAGTACTCGTTCCGGGGCAAGAGTATTCTGGTGACCCTGATCGACCTGCCGTTCTCGGTATCGCCGGTCATCGCCGGTCTGGTCTATGTGCTGATGTTCGGTGCCCAGGGCCTGTTCGGGCCATGGTTGCAGGATCACGACATCCAGATCGTCTTTGCCTTGCCGGGCATTGTGCTGGCGACCATTTTCGTGACCGTGCCTTTCGTGGCCCGCGAACTGATCCCGCTGATGCAGGAGCAGGGCACCCAGGAAGAAGAGGCTGCACGTCTTCTGGGTGCCAATGGCTGGCAGATGTTCTGGCACGTCACGGTGCCCAATATCAAATGGGGTCTGATCTACGGCGTGGTGCTCTGTACCGCACGGGCCATGGGTGAATTCGGCGCGGTGTCGGTGGTGTCCGGCCACATCCGCGGCGTCACCAACACCCTGCCGCTGCACGTCGAAATCCTCTACAACGAGTACAACCACGTGGCAGCCTTTGCCGTGGCGAGCCTGTTGCTGATCCTGGCGCTGTTCATCCTGCTGCTCAAGCAGTGGAGCGAATCCCGCATTAACCGTCTGCGCCAAAGCGCGGCGGAGGAATAATCATGTCGATCGAAGTCCGTAACGTCAGCAAGAACTTCAACGCCTTCAAGGCCCTGAACGCTATCAATCTGGATATCCAGAGTGGCGAGCTGGTTGCCTTGCTCGGCCCGTCAGGCTGCGGCAAGACCACCTTGCTGCGCATCATTGCCGGTCTGGAAACCCCGGATGCAGGCAGCATCGTGTTCCACGGTGAGGATGTCTCCGGTCACGATGTCCGTGATCGCAATGTCGGGTTCGTTTTCCAGCACTATGCGCTGTTCCGTCATATGACGGTGTTCGACAACGTGGCCTTTGGCTTGCGCATGAAGCCCAAGAATCAGCGCCCCAACGAAACCCAGATCGCCGCCAAGGTTCATGAGCTGTTGAACATGGTGCAACTGGACTGGCTGGCAGACCGCTATCCCGAGCAGCTTTCCGGTGGTCAGCGTCAGCGTATCGCCCTGGCGCGTGCCCTGGCGGTCGAGCCCAAGGTGCTGCTGCTGGATGAGCCCTTCGGTGCTCTGGATGCCAAGGTCCGCAAGGAACTGCGCCGCTGGCTGGCGCGTCTGCACGAAGACATCAACCTGACCTCGGTGTTCGTGACCCACGACCAGGAAGAGGCCATGGAAGTGGCAGACCGTATCGTGGTGATGAACAAGGGCGTGATCGAGCAGATCGGCTCGCCGGGCGAAGTGTACGAGGCTCCGTCCAACGACTTCGTCTATCACTTCCTGGGCGACTCGAACCGCCTGAGCCTGGGCGACGACGGTCATGTGCTGTTCCGTCCTCACGAAGTATCGCTGTCGCGTCAGGAACTGGAAGACCACCACGCTGCAGAAGTCCGCGATATCCGTCCGTTGGGCGCTACCACGCGCGTGACCCTCAAGGCTGAAGGCCAGAGCGATCTGATCGAAGTCGAAGTGGTGAAGGATCACGACAGCCTGGTAGGCCTGGCACGAGGCGAGACGCTGTTCTTCAAGCCGAAGGTCTGGCAGAAGATTTCGGGCGTCTAGTACAGGCTTGCAGGAGCGAATTCATTCGCGAATGAATTTGCTCTGTCTGCATTAAGTGTTGCTAGTCCGTCAGAGGACTGTAGGAGGCAGCTTGCTGGCGACTTCACCGTTGTCGCCAGCAAGCTGCCTCCTACAGTGTTACACCGCGGTTTTCGGTGTATTGCGACGAACCGGTCCCGAACGCTCTTCGATGGCATGCTGCAACGGCTTGCGCATCCCCATCAGAAATGCCAGTTCCGCCACCACGAACAATGGCCCGATGATCAGGCCCATGACGTCGTCGACGAATGCCGGCTTGCGGCCTTCGTAGTAATGGCCGATGAACTGGATGATCCAGCCGATCACAAACAGCCCGACACCCGCACTCAGCCAGACCATGGTGGTCTGCTGCGCCAGGTTCGCGCCTGCCCAGATGCAAAGCCCGAGCATCACGGCCATCACCAGCCCCAGCGCCCGATCCAGCTTGAGATAGAACACGGTCGAGGCCAGCGCCACAAGCGCCGCAGGCGATAACCAGAACCCGCTCACGTCCCAGCCCGGGCGCGACAGCAATACCGCCACAGCCAGCACGATCAGAGGGATTCCCACGAAGTGGGTCACGATATTGCGTGAATCACGGTGATACGCCGCGTACTGGCTGAGATGATCGACAAGGTTTTTCATTATTATTCCTGCCTGAGACGATTATCGGGTTGGGCTACCGTATCGCTTTTGCAATACGAACGTTTGGAAAAACAGGGAGCAAATATGACAAATGGAGCGGGATGGCGGTCAAGATTACTGTCCGATTACTGGTTTACCTATTTACCTGCCGACTTGCAGGATAGCCTGCTTGACGCCGCTCGGCAGCGGCGCAAGACACCCGGCAAACTGCTGTTCGAAAAAGGCGACCCTCCGTGCGGGCTTTATGTCCTGCTCGAAGGCTCTGTGCGCATGGGCGGCATTGACGAACAGCGTCTGACGCCCCGGCTCAAGGAGGTCAGGCCGCCTTACTGGTTTGGCGAGGTTTCGCTGTTCGACGGCATGCCCCGCATGCTGGATGCCTATTCGGTGGATCAGACGATCTTCCTGCAGATCCCCCATGAAACCCTCGTCCAGTGGCTGGAAAAGAACCCGCAGCACTGGCGTTATTTCGAGGCATTGCTCAGCCATAAACTGGGCCTGGCCTTGCCCGGTGCCGAAAAAATGCAGCAATTGCCTGCCAGGGCCAGAGTGGCCTGGCGCCTGTTGTTGCTGTGCGAAGGCTATGGCCATTTGAGTCATGCACGACGCCTTGCCACGCTGGACGACATCCTGGCCACGAACACCTTGTCGCTGTCCCGGCCTGACGTCCTTGAAGCCCTCGACGATCTGCATCAGCGCAAGATCGTGCGCCTTGGCGACGAGCAGGTGGAAGTCTTCGATGTGGTCGGGCTGCGCAAGGTTGCCAATTTCTCGCGGGCCAGGGTTATGGGCTGAGCCCGACAATCACCTCGCCAACTCATTTCGATACTGCTCCGGCGTTTGTCCCGTCCAGCGTTTGAAGGCGCGGTTCAGGCTGTCGATATCGGCAAAGCCCAGCAGGTAGGCGGCTTCGCTCAGGGAAACCTGTGGGTCGCTCATGTGCAGCAGCGCCAGGTTCTGGCGACATTGCTTGAGCAACAGGTCATAACGGCAGCCTTCGTCGGCCAGGTGCCGTTGCAGGCTGCGCGGGCTCAGGTTCAAGGCCTGGGCAATGCTTTCGGCCGAGGGCTCACCTTCGGGCAGCAGGTTCTCGATGGCCGAGCGCACGCGCTGCTCCCAGATCAGTGGCTGAAGTTGTTCGCCGTTGTGGGGTTGCTCGCTCAGTTGCGAGGGGTTGTCGTCCAGATGGCAGTCGAAGTCGGCGCACGCGAATGTCAGCAGGTTTTCTGTTGCCGAGAAGTACAGCCGCGCACGGAAGAAGTCCTGCCAGGGTTGAGGATTGGCGGGGGCGGGCCGCTGCAGGTGGACGCTCAGCGGTGCATAGCTGCGTCCCAGCCGGTTACGGCAGGTGCGTACATAAATGGCGGCAAAGGCATCCAGCACTTCATGGGCAGGTGCCGGAGTATCCGCCGGTGCATTGAAGCGCAGCTCATAGTGTTCATCGACCCGCTTGAAGCTCAGGGCCAGCGCGTCATCGGCCATCGAGTGGTAGCGCACGATACGTTCGAATACTTCCCGCAAGGACTCGCTGGCCACCAGGGTGTAGCCCAGCGCATGAAAGGTGGTCGGGCTGACGAAGCGCGAGACCCGCAAGCCCAGCGCCGGGTCTTGACTGGCCTGCACCGCCAGTTGCCAGAGCCGGTGTGTTGCGACGGGCGAATACTCGCCGTTGGGAGTGTCAATGAGGTGGGGATCAAGTCCTGCTTCCTTGCACAGCGCAAAGCTGTCCAGGCCCAGAACATCGAGTTGTTTGCGCAGTGCGCGGGTCCAGGTGGCAAAGCTGTTTGACTCGGGCATATGCAAGACCCTTCCTGTCATCGATTGCTGCTCAAGGTCGGTCGGTGCCGACAGGTATCGATGGCAACTCCTTTGCCCGATACCGATGTCAGAGCATGGAAGCATTTATGACACTTGTGCAAGTGCTGGCTGACTGAATGCATAACAGGTCATATGAAACGTTGGGCATGCTCATGCTTTCTGTAGCTTTACTGTAACCCGTCGGGTTTATCTTCCTTCCTGAAAGCGATTTTTAGAGGGATCGTCCTTGAGACAGGGGGCGGTTCCTTTTTTTTCTATGCTCATATTCTTTATTGGTATTAATAAATAGCTACTTATTCCTTATCGGATATAAGTTTCCTCCCTATACTCGTTTCATGAATGCCCATATGCAGGAGGCGACCCCATGCACAACGAGTCGATTCGTTACCTGATCGTGCCAGGCTGGCAAGGGTCGCCTGAAGATCATTGGCAAAGTCACTGGCAGGCCAGTCTTCCCAACAGTGCGCGCGTCGAGCAGTACGATTGGCTCAAGCCGCGCCGTGAGGACTGGATTGGCGAGTTGCAGCGCATGATTTCCGCACAGGACACGCCGGTGATCCTGATCGCTCATAGCCTGGGCTGCATCACGGTTGCGCATTGGGCGCAACTGGCTCCGCTGGAGTCCTTGCGTCAGGTGCATGGCGCGTTGCTGGTGGCTCCTGCCGATGTTGAGCGTCCCAACTGCCCTCCTGCATTGCGCAATTTTGCACCTATTCCTCAGGACCTCCTGCCGTTTCCGACGCAGATTGTCAGCTCGGACAACGACCCGGCTGTCAGCTCACAGCGCGCCATGGAAATGGCCCGCAACTGGGGGGCCGAAGTGGGTTTCCTGAGTCAGGCGGGGCATATCAACGTCAAGTCGGGCCATCAACGCTGGGAGCAGGGTTTCGCTTACCTGTACCGCCTGCAAAACCGCATGGAACAGCACGCACGTCGTCGGGCATGAGTTCATACCCTGACGGCCATACCCTATTTTCGTCGGGCCATTTCGGGTCTGCCTGTTTTTAACGCTTGAGTCTGGCAAGGGCTCAGGCGGGAGTTTGTCATGAGCCTTGAGAATTTCGGTCAGCCGTTGCTGACCTTCCCTGAAGCGGACAAGAGTCCCCTCAGCATCCGCGCCAAAGCACTGGTTTTCATCGACCCGCGTTCTCGTCAATTGCGCGAAGAAATGGAACAGCTGGCCCCTCGCTCGCTGCCGGTGCTGATTCGCGGCGAGTCCGGCACGGGCAAGGAACTGCTGGCGCGGCACATTCACCGTGGCAGTGACCGCTCCGGGCTGTTCGTGTCGGTCAACTGCGGTGCGATCAGCCCGTCCTACGCCGATGCAGAGTTGTTCGGCTATGCCGCAGGCGCACACAGCGTGTCGGGGAGCAGCCGTGCCGGCTGGTTCGGATCGGCCAATGGCGGCACTCTGTATCTGGATGAAATCGGCGACTTGCCGCTGCCGATTCAGATCAAGCTGCTGTCGGCCCTGGAAAACCATGAAGTCACCCGAGTCGGCGCGCATCAGCCAAGCCCCGTGGATGTGCGTCTGGTGGCTGCGACCAGTATCGATCTGGCCCAGGCCGTGGAAGCCGGTAAGTTTCACGAGCGGCTTTACCACTACCTCAGCGAAGGGCGGCTCGATCTGCCGGCCTTGCGCGAACAGCCCGGCAACATCCTGCCGTTGGCGGAGTACTTCGTGGGCATCTACAGCCAGCGCCTGAACCTGCCGGTGCAGTTGCTCAGCGATGAAGCGCAGCATGCCCTGCAAGCCCATAGTTGGCCCGGCAATACACGGGAGTTGGAAAACGTCATTCACTTTGCCTTGCTGGTCAGCAGTGGCGAAGAAATTCTGCCGGAACACCTGAACCTGCCGCAGAGCACCAATCCGGTTGCTGAGGTCGAGCGGCTGGTGGGGCAGATACTGGTGGATGCCAAGGAAGAACAGCTTCTGGCCGTCAAACGCTTGCTGGAGCGCATTCAGTCCAAGGATTGAAACGCCAGCCCTGTTGTGTCCTGCGCCCCTCCCGGGGCGTTTTTTTGCGTGCCATATGGTGGTTGAAATCAAACAGATATAAGGACTTATCAAAAAAGTCTTTTCTAGGAATAAAAAAGCCCGGTAATGTCCGCTCCATGCCCCCGATAGCCTGTGCATCAGGGGGGCAACACATTGGTGAGCTGTCGTTTCCACGACTTTGATTTTCCTAAGGACATTGCATGAAAAAGACCTTGTTATTGACCGCCCTGGCGGCTGCGCTTTCCATTGGCCTGGCCCAGGCTGGTGAAAAACTGGTGGTTGGCGCGACTCCTGTTCCACACGCTGAAATTCTGGAGCTGATCAAGCCAACCCTGGCCAAGGAAGGCGTGGATCTGGAAGTCAAGGTCTTCACCGATTACGTACAGCCTAACGTGCAGCTCAACGAGAAACGTCTGGACGCCAACTACTTCCAGACCAAGCCTTACCTGGATGGCTTCAACAAGGGCAAGGGCGCCAAGCTGGTGACCGGCGTCGGCGTTCACGTCGAACCGTTCGGTGCTTACTCCTCCAAGCACAAGAGCCTGACCGATCTGCCTGAAGGCGCAACCGTTGCCATTCCGAACGAAGCCAGCAACGGCGGTCGTGCACTGCTTCTGCTGCAGAAGGGTGGCCTGATTACCCTCAAGGACCCGACCAACGCCCTGTCGACGGTAAAAGACATCGCCACCAACCCGAAGAAACTGAAGTTCCGCGAACTGGAATCGGCTTTGCTGCCGCGCTCTCTGAGCCAGGTTGACCTGGCGCTGATCAACACCAACTACGCGCTGGAAGCCAAGCTGAGCCCGCGCAAGGATGCGTTGATTATCGAGGGCTCCGATTCGCCTTACGTGAACTACCTGGTGACTCGTGAAGACAATGCCAACACCGACGCTATCCAGAAGCTGTCCAAAGCGTTGACCAGCCCTGAAGTGAAGGAATTCATCAACAAGAAGTACGACGGCGCGGTATTGCCGGCGTTCTGATTGTCGAGCGGATTGGGTCAATACCTTTTCCGGATGCCGCTTCCACGGAGTTCTCTGTGGGAGCGGCTTCAGCCGCGAAGCCTCCTAGCTCTTTCCGCGCTATGCATATTCCATAACGGTATTTAAATTTAATTTCTTATACCTATAAAGTTCTGTCTCTATATTCATCTACATGTTTTGGAGTCGGAGCCCTATGTCCGCAGCCGCCCTAGCTTCATCGTCCCAAGCCGCCGAGCAACAGTTCGAGGTGCGTCCCCTCACCGGCAAGGTGGGCGCGGAAATCGTCGGGCTGGATCTGTCCAAAACCCTCAATGACGCCGACTTTGCCCGTGTGCACAAGGCGCATCTCGATTACCACCTGATCGTCTTTCGCGACCAGCACATCACCCCGCAGCAACAGATCGATTTCAGCCGCCGTTTCGGTGTGTTGCAGATCCATGTGCTCAAGCAGTTCCTGCTAGCCAATCACCCGGAAATCCTGATCGTCTCCAACATTGTCGAGAACGGTCAGCCTGTGGGTCTGGGGGATGCCGGCAAGTACTGGCATTCGGATCTGTCCTACAAGGAACTGCCGAGCCTGGGCTCGATGCTGTATGCCCAGGAACTTCCAAGCGAAGGCGGCGACACCCTGTTCGCTGACATGCACCTGGCCTGGGAAACCCTGCCGCAGCATCTGCGCGAGGCGGTCGAAGGCCGTTCAGCCGTTCACAGCTACACCGCCCGCTATGCCGAAGGGCATAACGCAGCCAGCTGGCGCCCGACCCTGACCCCGGAACAACTGGCCCAGGTCGTGGAAGTAACCCATCCGATCGTCCGTACTCACCCGGAAAACGGCCGCAAGGCGCTGTTTGTCAGTGAGGGGTTCACCACCCGCATCGTGGGGCTGCCGGAGGACGAAAGCCGTCAGATTCTGAGCGAGATTTATGCCCATAGCGTGCGTCCCGAGCATATCTATCGCCATCAATGGCAGCCCAACGACATGGTCTTCTGGGACAACCGCTCCCTGATCCATCTGGCAGCCGGTTGCCCGACGCATCTGCGCCGCAAGTTGTATCGCACCACCATTCAAGGCGATGCGCCGTTTTGATTCAGGGGAATTGGTCATGAATGCTGTCGTGCAAAGCCATACGGCTAGCGAAGGTACAAACACGCAACAGGCCACTCAGCATGCTACTGAGGCCTTGTTGAAGGTTCAGGACGTGAGCCTTGAATACCGCACGCCCGAGCGGGTAGTGCGGGCTACTCATCAAGTCAGCTTTGAAGTCGATCCAGCTGATCGCTTCGTTCTGCTTGGCCCGTCCGGTTGCGGCAAGTCCACCTTGCTCAAGGCCGTGGCCGGGTTCATTCAGCCCAGCGAAGGACAGATTCGTCTGGCAGGTGTGCAGGTCAAGGAGCCAGGCCCTGACCGGATCGTGGTGTTCCAGGAGTTCGACCAGTTGCCGCCCTGGAAAACCGTGATCGAGAACGTGATATTCCCGTTGCTGGCATCGCGCACGCTCAAGCGTCCCGAAGCCCTGGAGCGTGCGCGTTACTACCTGGAAAAGGTTGGCCTCAGTGCCTTTGCCGACGCTTACCCGCACACCCTGTCCGGCGGCATGAAAGCCCGGGTGGCGATAGCCCGTGCCCTGGCGATGCAACCGAAAATCCTGCTGATGGATGAGCCCTTCGCGGCCCTCGATGCGCTGACCCGACGCAAGATGCAGGAAGAGCTGCTGGAGCTATGGGAAGAAGTTCGTTTCACGCTGCTGTTCGTGACCCACTCCATCGAGGAAGCGCTGGTGGTCGGCAACCGCATCCTGTTGCTGTCCCCTCATCCGGGTCGCGTGCGGGCGGAAATCAACAGCCATCAGTACGACCTGAAAAGCCTTGGCGGCATCGGTTTCCAGCAGACCGCGCAGCGTATCCATCGCCTGCTGTTCGATGAAGGTGAAGCCGGCCAGACCGAGTGCGAGCTGAATTTCCAGGATATCCGCATCGCTTATTGAGGCTTGCTCAAGCGCCTCGACCTGAACACAGAGAAACCGACATGAGCCTTTCACCCCCCGTTCGTGAAGAATACGAAGTCACGCTGGAGCCCTTCACCCAGAAGGATCTGGTGCGTGACATCCCTCTGGCCCAACGCATCTGGCAACGAGGCTGGGTCCGCAAGAGCCTGATCATGGTCCTGCTGGCAGTGCTCTGGGAAGTCGCCGCACGCATCCAGAACAACGACCTGCTGTTGCCCGGCTTTCTGCAGACTGCCACGGCGTTCTATGACGGCATCATCACCGGTGAATTGCCCGGCAAGGTCTGGATCTCCCTGAAGGTGCTGATCCAGGGTTATCTGATCGGTATCGTCCTCGCGTTTGGCCTGACCACACTGGCGGTCTCGACCCAACTGGGCCGTGACCTGCTCAGCACCCTGACTGCGATGTTCAATCCGTTGCCTGCCATTGCCCTGTTGCCGCTGGCGCTGTTGTGGTTCGGGCTTGGGCAGAACAGCCTGATCTTCGTGCTGGTGCATTCGGTGCTCTGGGCACTGGCGCTCAATACCTATGCCGGCTTTCTCGGGGTTTCGGAAACCCAGCGCATGGCCGGTCGCAACTATGGCCTCAAGGGGTTGCGTTTTGTCTGGCACATCCTGATTCCGGCGGCGCTGCCTTCGATTCTCGCTGGCCTGAAAATCGGCTGGGCCTTCGCCTGGCGCACCCTGATCGCGGCCGAACTGGTGTTCGGCGCGTCCTCGGGCAAGGGCGGTCTGGGCTGGTACATCTTCCAGAACCGTAACGAGCTGTATACCGACAAGGTTTTTGCAGGGCTGGCTGCGGTGATTCTCATCGGCCTGCTGGTGGAAAACCTGCTGTTTGCCAACATCGAGCGCCTCACGGTCAAGCGCTGGGGCATGCAGCGTTAAGGGCATGGAACGCTTGGTTTCTTATCGTCTTTCGAGTTTTTGTGAGGGTTTCATGGTTACTTCTTTCAAACGTCCTGCGCTCACTTCACTGGCTGCTGCACTGGGGCTGGCAGGCACACTGCTCAGCGGCGGCGCGCAAGCCGAAGGCAAGATCAGCATCGCTCAGCAGTTCGGCATCGGTTATCTGATTCTGGATGTGGTGCGCGATCAGAAACTGATCGAGAAGCACGGCAAGGAGCAAGGCCTGGACATCCAGGTCGACTGGAACAGCATTTCCGGCGCGACCGCGATGAACGAAGCGCTGCTGGCCGGTGCGCTGGATGTGGTGTCGGCAGGCGTGCCACCGATGCTGACCATCTGGGACCGTACCAAGGGCAAACAGAACGTCAAGGCCATTGCCTCGCTGGGCTCGATGCCCAACTACCTGCTGACCAACAACCCGAATGTCAAAACCCTGAAAGACTTCACCGACAAGGACCGCATCGCAGTGCCGGCTGCAGGTGTGGGCTTCCAGTCGCGTACCTTGCAGATCGAGACGGCCAAGCAGTTCGGGAACGAGAACTTCAAGAAGTTCGACAATATCTCCGTCAGCCTGGCGCACCCCGACGCCACCTCGGCGTTGATCGCCGGTGGTTCGGAAATCAACTCGCACTTCTCCAGCCCGCCTTTCCAATACCAGGCGCTGGAAAACCCCAACGTTCATAAAGTACTGAGCAGCTACGACGTGCTGGGCGGCCAGGCCACCTTCAACGTGCTTTACACCACCGAAAAATTCCACGACGAAAACCCCAAGACCTACAAGGCGTTCTACGACGCGCTGGCCGAGGCCGAGAAAATCATCAAGGCCGACAAACCGGAAGCAGCCAAAACCTACATCCGCGTCGAACAATCGAAACTGCCGCTGCCGTTTGTAGAAAAAATCGTCTCCGACCCGGAAATCGACTTCACCATCACCCCGCAACGCACCTTCATCTATGCCGAAAAACTGCATGAACTGGGCGTGTTGAAAAACAAGGCTGCAAGCTGGAAGGATTACTTCTTCGAAGAAGCCCATGGTGGATCGGGTAGCTGATGGTGGGAGGCAGCTTGCTGGCGACTTCAGTGTACGGATGCATAATGTCTGTCGGTTTTCTGCACCTTAACTAATCATCGACATTACTTGGCAGGGGCGAATTTATTCGCGAACGCTGCATTCCAGGCGATAGATTTTTTGTGAATGTACCGGCCTCTCGCTAATGAATTTGTTCCTACAGTGGTGCGATGATTTCCACTGCGGTGCAGGCTGTTAATGTCGAACGATTTTTAATTGGCCGACCCTCGCGGCCAGCTCCCGAGCAAATGCATCCTCGGAGGTGAAACTGGATGCTTCTAGCCAATCAATGAACCACTCGACATCCAATATCGCAAAAATCTTCAACCAGTTAACTTCTTTGACTTCACAAGCCGGGACAGTACATCCTCCCAATCCGTGCCCCTTGCCTTCGAAAAACAGAAAATAGCTTTCTGCATAACAATAGCCGATCAACTTAGGCCAATCCGAACTATGAGGTCGTTCCGGTACAAGATCCTTTTCGGCAATAACGTAAAAATCCTGGACCTTATGCGGCGGCGAGGCTGGGCGGTGGCTTGAAAGCCATGACAGGCATTGCATTGCCTTGTCGATATCATTCATCCAGCCCGATTCTCTCTTGTCAATCTCCGTAAAAGTTCCGGCCACCTCCCGGCGGTAATAGACCATCCAGCCATCTCGCCCTTCATTGACGATCAAATAGGTATGCCCATAACCTTCGACCGTCAGTGACCAGCAACCGAAATATGGTCGCTCATCCAAGAAGTCGATAACGTTGAATCCGGCACGTTGGACAGCGCTTTTCAGTTCAGGGTAGGGCATACGACAAGCTCCATGTGCATAAGGCAAAAACCAAAAAATTAAACTACATTGCCACTCCTGAAGCTTTCAATCTAAAGAGCTTCAATATGTTCTGGACCACCATCACGAATGAGTCTGCTAATATTATGAGTATAAAGCTCCAACTTCTGTGGATTGTTGGATTTTTCAAGCTCCTGCCGTAGAAATCTTATGACTTCATATACTTTTTTTCGTTGTGCGCTAGGTAGATCCAGAATCAGATCAAGCCCGTTTGCAGATAATGCTGGAACCTTTTTGCGAAGATAGTAATAGCATACTATATTTTCAAGTAGATCCTCTGCATCCTTCAAGTTAAAATCTACCGTAACCAAATATTTTGCGAAAGCTTCTTTTAATATCAGGTCTGGAGACTTATGTGTCTTGATAAATCCGCAAAGCCCTCCCCAGTTTCTGACATGTAACTGAGTCCCCCAATCAGGGTCCCTTGTGAAATATATTCCATTTCCTCTGAAGTAATCTGGAAACTCATCTCTATTCAGGGCTGTTTCAAAATTGCTTTTCATTGAAATTCCTCCAGCCATCAATATGGCTAAAACTTGCTCGCATCCTTTCTGGGACCACTTTACGGACCCAATCGTCCCTGTTTAATTTCTCCATTCTTTCAGCCCGGCGTAACTGCGTCCTGCTTAGATTCTGGAGGTCAACCGTTTCATCATACTATATGTTTGAGTTGGTACAGTATTTAGAGGCTTTCGAAATCTATGGTGCATCCTTTTTTTCTTATTTGTTCGATTAGCTGAACGTATTTATAGCAGGGTAAATCTTTGTTTTGTATGTCGTATTCAGTTTTCAGGAAGCGAAAAACACGACCGACAATATTTTTACTCTCTGAGTCAAGACTCTCGATCAGATCGTAGTTTTCGGCATTCAGGAATGGCAAGTCCATTTTTAATGAGTAATAAGCCGATATGTTGAAAATCAGGCCTTCAGCAGCCTTATAGGAATCACCGAGATATCGCAAATACTCTTCAAATACGTTTGTCAGCAGACTCTGTGCTGGTTTTTGCTTTTTGAGGACACTGCACATCCCTTTCCAATTGCTTATATAAAGATGCTCTCCCCAATCACAACCTCGAGCAAAATAGATACCCTCACCTTTAAAGAAGCTGGAGATTTCGTCTTGATCCAGGGCGATTTCAAATTTGGTTTTCATTGAAGGACCTTTAAACCTATCCCCTCTAGTTTATAGAGCTTCCAATTCTACTGAGCACCCATTCCCCTTGATCTCAGAAATAAACTGATCGAAGCTAATTACGGGCTTGCCCGCGTTGTGTGCAGCGTATTCTCTACGTAGCAATCTGAATAATTTGCCTATTATTTTTTTGCTGGCCTCATCAAGAGCAAGTAATAAATCAAAATTATCGGTCGACATAAAAGGGATGTCGGTGCGCATCAAATAATAACAGCTCACGTTTAGCAATAATGAATCAGCGTCTTCATAGTTTATGTGAAGCGATTGCACATATTCTGCGAACGCATCCAGCAAGATTTTATTTGGGTCTTCTTTTAGTTTGAGATAGCTGCATAGACCTTGCCAGTTATTTATATATAGATGGTCGCCCCAATCTGGGTCGCGGGAAAAATACTGCCCCTGGCCCTTGAAAAAATCCGGTATTTCATTGTTTTCTAACGCAGTCTGAAATTTTGCTTTCATTGGAGTTTTTCCCAGTCTTCAAATTGACCTAGTAGCTCATCAACACTCTTGTTGTGCTGGATTTTCTCAGAGCCGATCAGAGCAGCTTCTTTAGTTCCACTTTTCGTCGCTCCACCTGGAACCCACTCTCTTGGATAGGCTCCATTTTCTTTTCCATTCGGCATTTCATACGTGAATCGAGCGTCTCCTGGTTTTATACGAACAAGGTAAATGGCCGTATCGGAAAAATCTTCAGAGCCCAAATTGAGCTCGTCACTAAGTATACGCCAGTCATTACTTGACGACTTATACTTGGCCACCACCTTATCCATCTCAGACGACAAACCAACAAACTTTCGTTCAGGAAGAGCGGAGTATCTTGCACCAGTGATCCATTTTTCAATGACGACAAAAGACCCACCCTCTTTCTCAAAAAGCGCCCGGTGAGAGCTGATATAGCTATCTGGAAGATAATCCCCCGGATTTGGCGGTCGGTCCGACTTATCCATATCAATGATTTCGTCGAACTTTTCCTGAGTCATAGGCAAATGATCAGGCTTCGTCGCATTTGCAGAGTTATTGGGACGCTTGGGTGTTGCACCGGGGCAGTCGACTGGAACGGTCGCCAACCCCAACGGATCCACCCACCCCGTAGGGTTAGGCACATACCGATAGTTATTCAACCCACCCGCCAGCTTGATCGGGTCGGGGGTCAAGAACCGTCCAGTCCCCGGATTGTAGTAGCGATGCCGGTTGTAGTGTAACCCTGTCTCCGTATCGAAGTACTGACCCTGAAACCTCAGCGGGTTATCGATTTCTGCGACGTCCAGGGCGGCGAGGTTGCCGTAGGCGCGGTATTTGGCGGACCACATGATCTCGCCGCTGTAGTCGGTGAGTTCCTGCGGGGTGCCGAGGTGGTCGAGCTGGTAGTAGAACGGCGTCGCTTTCAGCGGGCCTTCGCCGTCGAGCATGGCCAGCGGGCGGAAGGTGCCGGGTTCGTAGATGTAGCTGCGGTAGCGGTTCTCGGCGCTTTCGGCGACGAGGCGTTCGCCTTGCCAGAGGAATTCTGTGGTGTGGCCGTCGACGGTCTTGGCGATGCGGCGGCCAAAGGCGTCGTACTTGTAAGTGGCGGTGCTGCCGCCCGGCAGGCTGACGCCGATCAGGCGGTGCTGGGCGTCGTAGCGGTATTCGGTGACGAGTTTCTGCCCGGCACCGCGACGTTCGCGGATCTGGTTGCCGTAGGCGTCGTAGTCGTAATGACGGTCGCCCTGCATCAGCAGGCGGTTGCCTTTGACGTTGGCCAGGTTGGCAGTGGGCAGGTCGCCTTGGCCCAGCAGGTTACCGGCGGGGTCG